>ERZ827181.809-NODE-809-length-39657-cov-7.038988_pt1 | contig 39657 bp, 33 predicted proteins | sample MGYA00519778_ERZ827181 | MGnify/ENA primary metagenome ERZ827181 (study PRJEB31778, sample SAMEA3449273) | human gut metagenome | biome: human gut; feature: human-associated habitat; material: faeces | place: United Kingdom | collected 2010/2012 ...
ACGCAAAGAAGAAGCATAACAGAGTATTAAAGCTCGCTAAGGGTTATAGAGGAGCTAGATCTAAGCAGTACAGAGTTGCTAAGCAGTCTGTAATGAGAGCTCTTACAGAGAGTTACAAGGGTAGAAAGCAGAAGAAGAGACAGTTCAGACAGTTATGGATTGCAAGAATCAATGCTGCAGCAAGAATGAACGGTCTTTCATACAGCAAGTTTATGTATGGTTTAAAGTTAGCTAACATCGACCTTAACAGAAAGGTATTAGCTGAGATGGCTGTAAACGATGCAGAGGGATTTGCTAAGTTAGCAGAAGTAGCTAAGGCTAAGCTTGCTTAATTAAGATTTATATTGGTATTAATACCAGTTATATAAAAGGCAGAAAGCGAATTGATGTGTTCCAGTAATTCGGGAGCATATCAGATTGGGCTTTTTGCCTTTTTTTGTGATAATATTGTGAAACATTTGCATAATACTGGTTTTAAATGTGATATTGTGGTATAGTTTATAAGTCGGTGTTACGGCAATATTTAATGTGGAGACAGGTTATGAGAAAAGTATTAAAGAATAAAGTTGTAAAATATGCTGTTACAGCAGCTATGGTTATGTCAGTTATGATGACAACAGCCTGTAACAGTAAGATAAAGGTAGATTATGGATACAATCCAACTGATTATGTAGAGCTTGGAGATTATAAGGGAATTCAGGCTGAGGTTGATGTAACAGCCATAACTAATCAGGTTATAGATGATAAGATTGCAGAACAGCTTGAAAGTGAGACAACATATACAGATGTTAACAGGGAAGCACAGAAAGGCGATAAGGTTACATTTGGTTATACTGGTACATCAGGCGGACTTTCAATAGATGATTTTACTGGTTCTGATTATAGTATGACACTTGGTAAGGATGCTTTCCCTGTTGCAGGAACTGGCTTAGATGAAGAATTATATGGAATGGTTGCAGGACAGACTAAGGTAATAACAATCACACTTCCAGAGAATTCAAAGTATTCTGATTATGCTGGCAAGAGAGTTGTATTCGAACTTACAATGAGTTATGTACAGCAGGCTAATGTTCCTATGCTTACAGATGCTTTTGTTAAGAGTGCGTTCAACTGCGAAACAGTTGATTCATATAAGGCACATGTTAAGAATGATGTCAGTGGAACAATAGAAACTAAAATAACAGAAGCTAAGAATAAAGCAATACTTACCCAGCTTCTTGACAAATGCAAGGTTACAGGTTATCCAGAGGAATTCCTTGCACAGCAGTCATCAAAGCTTGAGGAATCAATAAGCTTTTACAGTACACTTCAGGGTAAGACTAATGATGAATATTGCCAGAACCTTTATGGCATGACATTTGATGAATTCGTTAAGGCATCAGCAGGACAGCAGCTTGTATATCAGGCAATTGCAGAAAAGGAAGGACTTGCAATTACAGATTATGAATACAAGGATGACCTTGAGCAGTTCGCTAAGGACAGCGGTTATTCAAAGGTAGATACATTTACAGATAAATATGACAAAGAAACTATTGTTAAGTCTATGCTTGTTAAGAAGGCACAGAATTTAGTAATGGATAATGCAGTCATAACAGAGAAGTAGGATATATAAGAATACATTTGTTGAACATACATTATAAATCAGAAATCATAGCTGGATAAATATATTTAATTATATACTAATTCAGACGATGGTTTCTGATTTTTTGCTTTTAAAATTATCGAACATTTGTTATACTAAATTATGATATTGTGTATGCACAGCATATGAAGGTTAAGTTTAGATGTACTGTTGATTTTAATTAAGTGCATTTGTAAGTTAAAGTGGAGATAGTGTGAGTATAATCACACATTGGATTGGAGAGTATATGAATTTAGATGGTTTAAATGACTGCCAGAAAAGAGCGGTTAAAAGGACAGAAGGTCCGCTTCTTATTATAGCGGGTGCAGGTTCTGGAAAGACAAGAGTTCTTACTAACAGGATAGCCTATCTTATAGATGATTGTGGTGTAGCACCATATAATATACTTGCTATTACATTTACTAATAAAGCGGCAAGGGAGATGAGAGAGAGAGTTGATGCGACAGTAGGACAGCAGGCTGGCGAAGTGTGGGTAAGCACCTTCCACTCTACCTGTGTGCGGATTCTCAGGCGTTATATAGATAGAATTGGTTATTCCAATACATTTACAATATATGATACAGATGACGTCAAGAGTGTTATAAAGGATATATGTAAGAAGTTCAATATAGATACGAAGATGCTCAAGGAAAAAACAATTATGAATGCGATATCGCACGCCAAAGATGAGCTTATGAGTCCGGATCAGATGGAGCTTGAGGCAGGTGGTGACTACAACGGCAAGAGAATTGCCAATGTATACAGGGAGTATCAGAAGACATTAAAGCTTAATAATGCACTTGATTTTGATGATTTAATATACAAGACAGTAGAATTATTGGAAAATGATGCTGAAGTACTTAATTATTATCAGGAACGATTTAAGTATATTATGGTTGATGAGTATCAGGATACTAATACATCGCAGTTTAAGCTTATATCAATGCTTGCCGCCAAATATGGCAATCTCTGCGTGGTTGGGGATGATGATCAGTCAATATACAAGTTCAGGGGTGCTAATATTACCAATATATTGAATTTTGAGAATACATTTGCAGGAACTAAAGTAATAAAGCTTGAGCAGAATTATCGTTCAACACAGACAATTCTTAATGCAGCCAATGCGGTCATAAGCAATAATATAGGAAGAAAAGCAAAGAGTCTGTGGACAGAGAATGGCGAGGGTGAAAAGGTTAATTATACACTTTATGAAAATGGATATGATGAGGCACAGGGTGTTGTTGACAGCATAAGTTCTATGGTAAGGGACGGCTGGAATTACAACGATATTGCCATATTATACAGGACTAATGCACAGTCTAGAGCGTTGGAAGAAAAACTTATGTTAAAGAATATACCATACCGTATATATGGCGGAATAAGCTTTTATCAGCGTAAGGAAATAAAAGATATACTTGCATATTTAAAGACTATAGACAATGGTATGGACGGACAGGCAGTAAAGCGTATTATCAATGTTCCAAAGCGTGGAATTGGTGCGACAACAATTGAACGAGTTCAGGAATATGCAGACCAGAATGACATAACATTCTGGCAGGCTCTGTGCGATGCTGAGCATATCGATACGATAAAACGAGGTGTTGGAAAGTTAGAGCCATTTGTTACACTTATAGGTTCACTTAAGGCAAAGCAGGAATTTATGAGCATAAAAGAACTTGCCGAAACTGTTGTAAGTGATACAAGATATATAGAATGTCTTGCAGAGAGCGAAACAGCAGAAGAAATAGAAGCAAGACAGGAAAATATAGATGAATTGATTAACAAAATAGTAAGCTATGAGGAGAGCTGCCGACAGAAGGAAGAAACTCCTACATTAAGCGGTTTCCTTGAAGAAGTTGCACTCATAGCAGATATTGATAATCTTAATGAGTCAGATAAGCAGGTAATGCTTATGACATTACATAGTGCCAAAGGTCTTGAATTCCCTATTGTGTATATGACAGGAATGGAAGATGGCCTTTTTCCAAGTTATATGACAATAGTGTCAGATGACCCTGCAGAGATAGAGGAAGAAAGACGACTTTGCTATGTAGGAATAACAAGAGCAGAGAAGATACTTAATTTAAGCAGTGCGAAGATGCGTATGGTACGCGGTGAAACACAGATGAATAAAGTATCACGCTTTATTAAAGAAATTCCCGAAGAATATATGCACATAGAAAATAATAGTTCAGGATATAATAAAGGTAAGATTGCATATGGAGGAAAAGATGACTCAGAGGAAACGCCTTCGTATAATATCAGAGCCAATGCCAAAGCCGCTCTTAACAGATACGGTTCAGGCAATGTGAATTATAAAGAACCAAAACGTGTATCAATCGGCGGCTCAGCCTCAACAGGTTACAGGTCAGGCGGCTCACCAGCCCAGCGAACAGGAAGCCCATACGCGGGAAGCGGCTCACCATATGGAAGTGGTTCATCGTATGGCGGGGGTTCGTCATATGTGGGCAGCAGTTCTTCTGTGAGAAAGGAAATCGGGGGAAAGGCGAATACTAAGGTTGGTTTTGGTAAAGAATTTCCTATGGATATATTTGATTTGAAGAAGCCATCGAAGGCTGCTGGAGCTGGAGGCAGTGGAACTGTCGGTAGATTGACAGCTGGTGGAAAATCTGTATCAGGCGGAAGTTATGCAGGTACTTCATATGGCACAGCGGGTTTGACTGCCTCTGTTGGCAGTGCTGGTGGAACATCTGGACTTGGATATGGTGTTGGCGATACCGTGGTTCATGCCAAGTTTGGAAAAGGAAAAGTAATTTCAATTGATAATGGCACAAGAGATTATATGGTAACTGTAACATTTGATGAGTATGGTTTAAAGAAAATGCTTGCAGGCTTTGCTAAGCTTAAAAAAGCCTAAATATGGTGACAAATAAAATATGTTGTGATACAATATATTTACTTTAAAAGTGTTTTGAAAGGAGCGGTTGTTATGAATAAGGATAAGATTGAAGAGCTTATTGCGGCAAGCAAGCTCAATGAACTTCTTCACAAGAAAGATGTAGAAGAGAGCAAGAAGAAAAGTAATGTAATTATCATAGTATTAGCAGTTATTGGAGCGGTTGCAGCATTAGCAGCTATCGTATATGCAATCTATAGATACTTCACACCAGATTATCTTGATGATTTTGATGATGATTTTGATGATGACGACTTTGATGAAGACTTTGAAGATGATGATGAATTCGAGAACTAATTATTCTGCCAATTAAAGAATGATTAAGACAAAGACCACTGGCTGGCTTACAGCCAGTGGTTTTTTAGATGTTCGGTGATGTGGGAGGAAGGCTGGTTAGCTGGTGGTTGGTTCGTATAAAAAATTGATAAAGAATAAGGACAGGGTTAGTTTCCTGATTGATTATATAGAAGGATTGGAGATAAAAGATGAAAAAAGGCGGCATATATACAGGTTATGTAGAAAGCGTGGATTTTCCTAATAAGGGAAATGTAATAGTTAAGACAGAGGAAGACGGACAGACTATAGAGGAAAGGGCTGTTGTAAAGAATTCAATACCGGGACAGACAGTTAAATTTATGGTAAACAAGAAGAAGCACGGCAAATGTGAAGGAAGGCTTCTTGAAGTTGTCTGTCAGGCAGATACAGAAACTAACGAAAGATGTGGGCATTTTGGCAAATGTGGTGGCTGCGTATATCAGACTGTAAGGTACGAAGAACAGTTAAAGATGAAAGAAAATGCAGTGAAGAAGCTTCTTGCTCCTGTTATTAATACAGAATATGAGTGGGAGGGAATAATTGGAAGCCCTGTATCAAGTGAATACCGTAACAAAATGGAATTCTCATTTGGCGATGAGGTAAAAGATGGTCCGATAGCCCTCGGTTTACATAAGAGAAACAGTATGTATGATATAGTAACAGTAACAGGCTGTAAGATTGTGGATAATGATTACAGAAAAATACTCAAGTGTGTATATGATTATGCACTAGAGAAAAATCTCACTTATTACCATAAAATGAAGCACGAAGGGTATCTTAGACATTTGCTTGTAAGAAAAGCTGTAAAGACAGGACAAATCCTTGTGGATATTGTGACAACTACAATTAATGATATCCCTATGGACGAACTTGCAGACAGATTAAAAGCACTGTCACTTGACGGAGAGATAACCGGCTTCCTGCACACCTACAATGACAGTGTTGCCGATGCGGTAATCAACCAAAAGACAGAAATAGTATTCGGAAGGGATTATATTGAAGAAGAGCTTCTTGGACTTAAATTCAAGATTACAACATTTTCATTCTTCCAGACTAACTCACTTGGCGCAGAAGTCCTGTACTCAAAGGCAAGAGATTATGTAGGAACAACCAAAGACAAGGTAATCTTCGACCTGTACAGCGGAACAGGAACAATAGCGCAGATGTTAGCCCCAGTTGCAAAGAAAGTCATTGGCGTTGAGATAATACCGGAAGCCGTAGAAGCTGCCAAGATTAATGCGGGCATAAATGGACTTGATAACTGCGAGTTCATCGCAGATGATGTGCTTAATGCCCTCGATAACATAAAGGACAAGCCAGACTTTATCGTCCTCGACCCACCAAGAGATGGTATCAATCCAAAGGCACTTAAGAAGATAATTGACTATGGCGTGGAGTCAATGGTGTATATTTCCTGCAAGCCTACAAGTCTTGCAAGAGATCTGGTTATGTTGCAGGAGAGCGGGTATGAGGTTAAGAAGGGGTGCTGCGTGGATATGTTTCCGAATACGGGGCATGTTGAGACGGTGGTACTGTTGTCGCGAAATGATATGTAGAAGATTATGATGTAGCTTGAAGAAGAGAGGAATTATACACCACAATAAAAGGCTACTTATTAAAAGATTAAGGAATATGTGAAGGATAAGTATGGTGTGAATGTGCATACTTCTTATATTGCACAGGTGAAGCGGATGTGTGGTCTGGACATAGGCGAGAATTACAATAAGTCTAAGAAAGAGAATCCAGAGGTAAAGCGGTGTCCACAGGAGAAGGTGGAGTATATTAAGGATGCGTTGAGGCATTTCGAGCTGATTTGGTAACTGTATATTAGTATGCCACAGCATTATTATAAAAAGTTCCTCTCGAAGCAGTAATTAAGTCAATCTTAAAGTAGGGACAGGATTTTTATATCAAACTCAAAATCGATTAATATTAAGTAAGTATTACGACAAAGGAGATAGGAGAAAATGGCATTTACAAGTGAGACTAAAAAAGAACTAGAGAATTATATATCAGGACATTTACCTAATAAAGAGTGGTATGAGTCACATTTTTATCCATTTATTGAGAATAAAAGTTTGAGAGATAGACTTATTGTAGAATTTATAAATGCGAGAAAAATTTATAAATTCTTTGAGGGTTTACAAGCTTCGGACGAGCTTTTATTAGCTCAGATAAAGACACAGGTAATAATGTATGTGTCTATTCAAGAGGCTGTTGTTAATTATTTGTTGTTTGAACTATTTGAGGAAACGAATACAGTAAAAAATCTTCTGTTTCAAGAACGCTTGGTCAAAATTGGAATACCAGGACATAAATTGGAAAAAATAGCCAAAGAACTGGAACATGATAAAAAAGATATTATTCCATGCTATAATAAGGTTCAAGCTGTTGATAAAACTAAAATTCGCTATGAACAAAAAGTAGCAGCATTATTAGAGCTGAATCTGATAAGTGAAGGATTGGCAGATGATTTAGTCAAATTATATGAATACAGAAATACTGTTCATATAGAGGCTGAAATGAAAAAGAAACTAGTGTATGACCTAAGTATGGGAGAATTAGCATATAGGAGAGTAGAAGGATTAAGTATAGAAGTGAGCAATGCACTAGAAAAACTAGAATCCACCTAAGAGTTTTAAAAGGATTCAAAAATTACAAGTATTGACACCGCTTCGTCCATGACGATAAATCAAGGGTTGAGGTGGTGTCATTTCTTAATAGTCATAAGTAGTCAGAGAAGGAGGTTGAAAATACCTTCTTTATTTTATACCCATTTTTAAGGAGGTGGTGTCAAAAAGCATACATAAATACTGGGACGTTCCGTAAAAGGATGTCCATACATTTCGGGACTGTTTATCAGTCCTTTTTTTGTAGTTTCAAAAAGTGTACATTTCAATATTGATAAAAAAGTGAATAGTTATATAAAGAGTTATTATTATCACAGAACAAATACAAGCAAGCAGCATTTAGATAAAAGCATAAATAAGATTATAATCTATTGTTAGTAGAATGATTTTATGGAAATTAGTAAATATTTTTACAGATTCGCATATAGAAAAATGTTTGTAGTATGAGATATCAAATATTAAGAGTGTGTGATGAGCTAATTATTACTGAGCAAGAAGTTACTATAATGCAATTAAATACTTTTATAAAAAAAACGAATGAAATCAATATACAAGAATAAGGTCATTCTTAAAAATTTATAATGTGGAAAAACAAGTAAAAGAGATATATTTCACAAGATATATAGACTAAAATATTCGTAGAGTATTACACTTTGCGAATAAATATAAATACATTTTTTGATTTCTTTACCGAAAGTTTAGCATTTGACACTGCTTTTGTCAATATGCCACCTTTTGTAATGTAGTAAATCAAAAAATATTTTATAAAATTAATTGACAAACTAAAGGATTTGCCGTCAGTTTTATAGTCATAGGCAGGAGGTGATACAATGCCACGAAAAGGCGAAAATATTTATAAACGCAAAGACGGCAGATGGGAAGGGCGATTTATAAAGCAACGGACTTCAGACGTTGCAAAATATGGCTATATCTATGGAAAATCATATTTGGAAGTAAAAAAGAAATTAGAGTTTGAAAAGGTGCAGTGTTATCAAGAAGCAAATGTACAAAAGGTTGTAGAACAAGTTGTATTATTTAAGGAAATATGTGAATTATGGCTTGCTGATATTAGACCATCAATAAAAGAATCTTCTTATATCAGGTATAGGAATATAATTTCAACCTATATTATTATGCCTTTGGGAGATATAGCTACTAGTTCTATTGATTATGCACTATTATCATCGTATGTATCTGAATTATTATCAACTGGAGGTAAAAAAGAAACTGGATTATCAAGAAAAACAGTTGCAGACATTTTAGCAGTAATAAAGGCAATTTTAAAGTATGCATCCAGATGTAAATATGTTGTGGATTTATCAGCAATGAATGTAGCTGTAAAGCAGAAAAATACTCCGGTTAAGACACTTGAAACAACGGATTATAAGCGATTGATAGAGTATCTTCAGAATGAACCTAATCTTTTAAATCAAGGGATTTTAATCTGTGCATTTACAGGAATCCGAATAGGTGAACTATGTGCTCTTACTTGGGGAGACTTTTCTTTTGAAAAAAAAATTTTACATATTCATAAAACAATGCAAAGACTCCAAACATTAGATGGGAGCAATAAAACAACCATACAGATTACTGCTCCAAAGAGTCAATGCTCGGTAAGAGATATTCCAATCCCGGATATTCTTATGCCATATTTAAATAAATCAGAAAACAAAAATGCGTACATATTATCTGGCAATTCAGTTCATTATGTTGAGCCACGAACTATGCAGAATTATTTTAAGCGCATTTTAAAGCTGTGTAATATTGAAAATGCAAATTTCCATATATTACGTCATACATTTGCTACCCAGTGCATTGAACTTGGTTTTGATATAAAAAGTCTGAGTGAAATTCTTGGTCATGCAAATGTGAATATAACACTTAATAGATATGTACATCCATCTATGTATCTTAAGCAGCAAAATATGAATAAACTTTCAAATCTATTAGCCGTCAAATAAACCATCTTAAAGCTTGGAAATTGTTGAGAATCAACATTTCCAGGCTTTTCTTTCGCAAAGTGTAATACTCTACGAAAGAAACAGTAGTTTAAAATCTTAGATTTAAGATAATTAGCCTACAGTTCATATTCAATTAGTTAGAAAACAGTTATTGATAGAATAATCGCATATATAAATGGATGTGGGTATGTGATAAGCACATAATACAACACACAAATGTGAAAGGATAAATTATGTTTGAAAAAAAGTCAATTTCTGAAATTAAGGATTGGAGTCATATTGATTATGTTTGTATAAAAGCAAAATCAGGTGATCTTTTCGAAGATATATACTATTTGGATGGACATAAATTTTTTGAATCATCATTAACTGAAGCTGATATAAATTTTATTAATTTTACTCGTGGCATCAATAGTTATGGTATATCTGAAAAAATGGTTGGTGAAAGTAGCACGTTAGATCGATTTTATGTACGAGTAAATATTAGTAATAAACAACAGGAATTAAGATTGATTGATTATTTATGTCAGGGATATAGGTTAACTCTTAAACAAAAGGAGCTATTAGACCATTTGAGAAATATGGATTCTATAATAAAAAGTTTCGATGATTATCATCCATTATATTATTGTGGCTTTTCGAAAATGTGTAAATCTTTAAATTATAATAACATACGTTTCTATTTCAAAACTTTTACAACAGATGAGTCAAAGCGTTATGATACTGACTACATTAATTACTGTGAGCAATGTCCAATAATAAAAAGAGATGCAACATTTCAAATTGTACGTGATTTAATTTTAACTAAGTCTGCTGGGTTAAGATGCATTGGAGTGGATATTTCAGACAATTATTCAGTGAAGATAAAATACTACCTTTGTGAAATCCCCGGAGGTGATGATATGTCGGAATTGCTTTTAAAACTAAAAAAATATTCACAGTACGTTTGTAATGTTGATGCGTTATGTACAATCATACATAACATAAAAAATTTTCAGTGTAATTTATTGCAGGTTTCAAGTGGTTTTTCTAATGGAGATGAAAGTATTAATATGTATATGAAAAGTCAGACAAAATATCAAAAGACATATTTTTCAATGCGAGAAGGACTTGTCCTTCGGGATATTGGTGGAATCTCTTTTTTAATTGATATATATGAAAAACAATATTACGATTTTCAAGAATTATTTTCTGTTAATGAGACAGGTCAAGTTATCATCAAATATTTGATGACAAATGGGGTTTGTACTCTTGATGGTATTGTATCATATTTGCGGTCATTGATAAAAAATTATAATGCAGAATTATATCCGGTTATTTATTCTGATTGCAAAATGTTTGTTGAGAATCTTGAATCCAAAGGGTATCTAATGGAGGTGGTGTAATTGTTTGCGGAGGAATCGCTTGTTAAAAATGATAATTCTATTGAGCAAATCAGAGAAAAAGTTTGGATACCTAAAAGGCATCCTCATGTAGGAGGGATTGAACTAACACCTTATTGTAATTTACGATGCGTTCATTGTTATTTACAGGATCAAGAAAAGCATACATTGCTTACGACAGAAGAAGTTAAGTATATTATTGATAAACTATTTGATGTTGGGGTATTGTTTTTGTATTTCACAGGTGGAGAAATTTTAACTAGGTCAGATTTTTTTGAAATATATATTTACGCAAAGAAAAAAGGCTTTATTATTGAGTTGTTGACAAATGGAACATTGATTGATTCCAAGGCAATTGAAATCTTTAATAAGTATCCACCAGCATCTATAAGCATTAGTATATATGGAAAAGATGAAGAAAGCTATTTTCGAGTAACTGGTCAGAATGGAATGTACAATAAGGTGATAAATACGCTCAAGATGTTATCACAAAATTCGATTCACTTTGAAATAAAATATATTGGTATGCGAGAAAATCAAGATGATTATCCTGCAATTTGTTCGCTTGCTGAAAGGTATGGTGCAGAGTTTTCCTATTCTATGGAGCTGTTTCCTACCTTGAATGGAAATGAGTGCACTAAAAATCATATGATATCACTTGAAAAAATAATTGAAATTGAAAAAGAAATACCTGGAAAAAAAGAAGAATATAGACGACTTTCAGAAATTCCGAATCCTTTTGTTAATCAAAAAGATGTTCCGTTGTATTTATGTGATATGGCTATTTCAAATTTTCTTGTTGATTATCAGGGCTATCTTAATCCGTGTCATAAATGCAGATTTAAGAAGTGGAATCTCTTGTCAGACGATTTTAATATTGCATGGGCTGATTATAAATTATTACTTAAAGAGAAAGCTTCAAAAAATAATAAATGCCTAAAATGTAAGTATTTGATGATGTGCAGTCCTTGCATTGTAGTAAATTATTTATCAACTGGAGACTATAACACACCAGCTGAGACAGTTTGTCAGTTAACACATTTACGAGTTAATATGTGTAACTCAATTGATTGAGCTCCTAAACACTGCTATACAGAGTTTGGAAATAATATCGAAAGGAGAATGAATATGGAATACAAAAAACCTGAGGTCACTGCTGTATCTTTGAATGTTAAAGGTAGTCATAGGGATAATTCTGCAGATGGACCTTCTAAGTGTAGTAATTCCTGCTGTTACTATCGCGATGGTGCAACGTGGTAAGTAAATAAGCAATGGTAGTTATGACCGCCAATTATGCTTTGACATAGTTGGCGGTTTTCCATAGGTATATTAATGCATTTTATAGGATGTATCATTGGAAATAACGGAAAAATGTTGATTTAGAAATATAATTTATAGAAATATTACGATGGTGTTTTATGGACAAATGATAGTTGTTCATATTACTAGACAGGATTAAAAGGAGATTCGTTATGCAAAATAAGAATTTAGAACAGATAAGAACAGTTATAAAAATGTTTTTTAATGAGTATGATATGGAAGATATTTATAATTATATAGATAACAATATATCAATGAATGAAATAAAAATAATAAGTAATAAAAATAGAATCAAATTTTCAATCAGAGAAAGATTAGAATACTCATTTGTTACAGATATTTCATTGGAGCAGCAAATACAGAATTTTAGTGATAAATCAAATGAGTATTTAAATATTGTAAACAAAATTTTGGAAAATCGAAAGAATGCCATAGAAGTTTATAATGATGAAAAATCAACAGAAGAGGAATTATTGTATATATGTTCAAAATTATTTTTAAATGAGCTGAGTGATGAACAAATAACATTATATAAAGAGTCAATAATTGGAATTGCAATCAATTCTGATGTGAATGATGAATATTATAGTGCTTTTTTATTATTATATAATAAATTATACAATAAATATTTTGCAGTTAGAAGCGGAAAAAAGAATGGAAAAGAGGTTTATTGTAAAACTCCCAATATGTTAATAGCAGCAGCATTTTATGAGGCAAATGGATATACATTAGAATCATTTGATGAAGATATTATAACTTATATGAAATTATTAAGAGATATACAACCAGAAACTGATTTCATAAAAGGATTATTTGGATGGCTGGGATTTGAAAAAAAACAAATGCTTATGGATTATATTATTATGAGTGATGATAAATAAAGTATATGTATTGCTTTTTGTATATCGAAATAGTTATAAAAATATAATAAGAAAGCGGACGACATAATATGGTAGGGAATTTTCTAGGATGTTTATTTGTATTGTTTATATTGTTTGGACTGTTGTGTAATTTGACTGGTGATGAAAATAAAGGAATGCAAATAATTAATAATTGTGTTACAGCAATTGTTATATATTCAATGATAATAGTTATTTTCTCAGCAAAAAATTCAGAAATAATCAAGTTAAATATTCCTTTTTGGAATGGTATTGTTAAATATGGAACACTAAAAAGTTATCTTAAGGCTTCAGCAGGTGGTTTTGCATTAGATTTTATACAGTTAGTTACATTAGTATTATTAATCAATTGGGTTTCAAATATTATGAGTTTTGATAAGGCAGGATTTATAGGAATATTGACAAGCAAATTCATTATTGTCTTTATAGGAATTCTTATATATGGATTTATAATGCAATTTATAGAGAAAAACATATTTTTTAAATTAGCAGTTTATGCGATTGAATGCATTATTACTGGAGGAAGTATAGTAGTTACACCATTATTAATTATAAAAACGATTACAGGAACAAAGCAAGAGGCATTTGTGAATGCTTACATATTAGATTCATTAAAACAATCAAATATAGGAAAGGCAATAACAGCTTCTATATCATCGTCTATTGTTATTTTAGTATTTATGTATGCAATGGATTTGCAATATGGTGGGGTTAATAATGTTTTATCCGATGTAATGCAGTCCTTTAGTGGAATAGCAGGCATAATAATTGTGTTAATGGGTATATATTTTATTGTTAAAAGTATAACTACAAAAAGGAAAAAATAAAGAGGTAAGAAATGAGTGGACCAAAGTTAATGCACATAACAAATGATCCTAAAGTTATTCAAAGAATTAATAATCGATTGAATACTATTGGAAAGGAAAATTATTTTTCTAGTCAAATTCAGTCTATAAATATTGATATTCAAAATGAAATGATATGGATTAAAAATTATGTGAATGAGACAATGAATAATACTAGTATTCAACAGGACAAAGTTGAGTATTTACATAATTCACTTATAAAGATACAAAACAATTACTTGATTAAGCTAAACTCTATTTTGTTAAGTAATACAATAATAAGCGAGAAATCTATTACAGAACTTAATAATCTCATTGTTTCCAGAATAAAGGAATTGCCGAGAGTAAAAAGAGAATTAATGAGAGATATATTAGATAAAATTGATTCGATTAAAAAAATTATTCAAAAAGAGGAATATGAAAAGCAATTAAAAATTCAGAAGGAAAAAATTGATGAATATAATAGTCAGGAAAGTGCTGCAGAAAATAGAAGTAGAACAGTAAGAACTAAGGTATTTGCGTCTATATTGGATGATGCTGATGGTGAAAAGAATATTGAAGAAATTGATTTGCCGTCAGAAGATTATGTGTTGCTAAATACCATAAAAGAAGGTGTAACAGAAATAAGGGAAATGGATATTTTAACTTCCGAAGATAAAAAATATGTAAAAATGATTTTAGAGGATGTAGATAATATAAATAAAAAAGGAAAATATTCTGTTTCAGCTAGAAAAAATATACTTGTAAGTATTATTACATATTATCACATTTTAGAGAAAAGTATAGCTTATTCATTATCAGATGAAATATTGAAAGATACTAAAAAGAAACAGATGTTAGGGCAATATCAATTTTTATGTGAGTATCTTGAAACAGAGCCTCAAAATAATATCAAGAATATGGATAATGACAAGCTTGAAAATATAATAAATGATTTAACTAGACAGGCATCTGATAAAGCATACAGAATGTATGTTGAAGACACTATTAGCAATATAATGAAAGAATATGGATATGATAGTGTGGTTTCATATAATATAGGTGAAGATAATAAAAATTCAAGGATAGTATTTTCTAATGATAATATTAATATTTGTTCTTCAGTTAGCAAGGATGCGGTTATGATTCAGGTTGTTGGAATAGGAGAAGAACAGCCAACAAAAGAAGAGGTTCAGAAGCAGGTAGAACAGCAGGGAGCATTATGTTCGTTATATCCACAAATTAAGGAAAAAATGGAAGAGAATAATATTCATATTGTTAATGAAAGTTGTACACCTGTATCAGAAGATACAGTTATGAATATTTCGATATCTAAAACACATAGTAAACGAAAGAAGAAAATTTATAGTACTGGATTTGGAAGAAATGCTGATATTTCAATGGGCTTTTATGAACAGCATGGTCGTAAAGTAATGCATATTGACTCATAAAGTAGGGAGAAGGAAAAATATTATGCAAATTAGAGTATGTGATAAATGTGGTAAGAAAAATCCAGCAAATAGGTTTATATGTGTAACTTGTGGAACGGATATTTCATTACTACCAATTAAAATTGAAGATGAAAAGCTAACGAATACTAATATTAGATATTTTAAAATATGTCCGGTATGTAATCATAAGGTGGATATAAAAAATGAAAAAGAAAAAATTCGTCAATGTCCATATTGTGGAAATGATGCTATTAAAAGGTTAACTGAAGATTCTGTGCAGAAACAAGAAATTAACCAAGAGCAAATAGATAATATCGAAAATAAAGGGATAGAATTAAATGGGAGTGAGGCTGGAATATCAGCTTTACGATTAATAAATCAAAGAGATGGAAAAAAGATATTAATTCCTACTGGTAAACATATGATAGGGGCTTATGGAAATATCGAATCAGAGTATTTTTGGAATTTAAATTATGTAAGTGGAAAACATGCAGTGATAGAAGTAACTAATACAGAAGTGTATGTAACAGATAATAACAGTAGAAATTTTACATATATAAATGGAAACAGGCTTTTTCCTAACAATAAAAATATACTGGTGGATGGAGATGAGCTTACTTTGGCGGATCAGAAATTTGAGGTAAGTATATGCAGATAGATAGATTATTATATCCAGTTCATTCATTAGGTCCAGGTGATAGATTGGCTATATGGATAAGAGGATGTAAAAAAAGATGCTTTAATTGTGCAAATCCTGAGTTGCAGTTATTTAATCCCAATAGTGAAGTTTCTATGACAGTCATAAAAGAGATGATAAGTAAAATTGATAAAAAAATTGATGGAATTACAATTACTGGTGGAGAGCCGTTTTGCCAAGCTAAGGATTTATTTGAAATAATTACATTTATGTTGGAAATAACAGACGATATTTTGATATTTACAGGTTATTCGAAAAAAGAAATATATGATTTGAATAATGATTATGCCATAAAATGTATAGAGAAAGCGACAGTGGTGATATATGGCGAATATGTAGATGAACTTAATGATAATCATACACCACTCATAGCTTCTTCTAATCAAGTAATAGAGTTTCATAATCCTAAAATAAATAATAAATATATAAATTATATGAACAATGGAAGGATAATAGAAAATTTTTACTATAATGACAATTTAATATCGGTGGGAATACATAATAGCAGGAGGAAAAAAGGTGAAAATACCAAAGTGGATAAGAGAAATTGAGTGTTTTTCTAAAATAAAAAGTTGCATTATTTTAGAAGGAAACATATATGATGAATACCCTATTTTTAATGAAAAAAAAACAGAATGTGAAGATTTTTACGATTTAAATTCGTATGTATATGAATATTATAAAAAAATGGGATATAACATTTGTTATTATGATATGATAAATGGCTTTTATAACAAACAAAAGCAGGCAGAATTGATAGATGTATTTGATAGTATGTACAATCAATATTCTGTTGATACATTTGAAGAACAATATAAAGAATATAAAGATAATCAAGATGAAAAGCGAACAGATGGACAGATAGCAAATTCAATTGCTATCAATTATTTTGATGCTAGTGAAGTAATTAAGACGACTTTGATAGAAAGTGATAGACCAACCATATTTTGCGTTAATTACGCATCAAGAATTTTAACGGAACCTAGTCATATGAGTGAACAGGAGAGAGCAGTATTTAGTAATTATCTTTACGCTTCTATGAATGCAAAAAGCAATTATGGGAATGACGGAATTACAAGGCAAAATATATTAATACTTATAGTTGATAAAATTAATGATATTCCAACATGGTTTTATCTGGATAATCCATATGTGAAAAATATAATGATAACATTACCAGATAAATACGTACGAAAATTATATTTGGATTGCTATTATGATTATTTTATAGATGATGAAGAAAACGAAAAAGATATTCAGCAATTTATTGATATGACTGAGGGAATGAAAATATTAGATTTACGAGGAATTCGTGAGTTTAAAAGGTTAGGGGAAATAACATCAGGACAATTAAATGATGTGATTTCTTTATATAAGTATGGGATTAAAGAAAATCCTTGGGATGACATTGAGAGAGAAAAACTCGAAAATAATAAAATTAAAGATAGAATAAAAGGACAAGATGTTGCTGTTGAAAAGAGTATTTCTATTATAAAGAGGGCAAAGACAGGATTTTCAGGATTGCAACATTCTTCTGCATCTAAGCCTAAAGGGATTTTGTTTTTTGCTGGTCCGACAGGTACAGGAAAAACAGAGTTGGCTAAAGCAATAGCTGAATTATTATTTGGAGATGAAGGTGCTTGTCGAAGATTTGATATGAGTGAGTATTCTGAAAGTCATTCGGCTCAGAAGTTATTTGGAGCACCTCCAGGATATGTTGGATATGAAGCAGGAGGTCAATTAACCAATACTATAAAGGAACATCCATTTTCTTTATTATTATTTGATGAGGTTGAAAAGGCTTCACCAACTATCTGGGATAAATTTTTACAGATACTTGAAGATGGAAGAATGACTGATGGACAGGGAAATACAGTTTATTTTTCAGAGTGTTTAATTGTATTTACAAGTAACTTAGGCATATATCAAGATGTTGGCGGAGTAAAAAAGCGAGTTGTTGATATGAATATGTCATATAACGAATTAAATAAAGTTGTAACTAAGGGAATACAGGATTATTTCTTTAGTAAAGGAAAACCAGAGGTATTAAATAGAATAGGTAAAAATCTTATAGTATTTAATTTTATACAACCAGAAGCAGCAAAGGAAATATTATTTTCTCAAATTAATAAAATTTGTAAAGCAGTTTATAGTATGAAAAAAATAAGAATTGAATTTAGAAATGATATTGTAAAAGAAAAATTATATCAAAAAGTGCTTACAAATCTTGAGGAAGGCGGTAGAGGTGTAGGAAATATAGTAGAGGAGTATTTTACAACACCGCTCTCAACATATGTTTTTGATAACCGGATTGAAAATGGTCAGACAATAATTATTGAGGACATTACTGGGTTAAACTCAGATGAATCTGAGTTGGAAATGCCTAAAATTATTGCAAGTCTGGAAAGGAATTAACAATGATAGAATATGTGGCGTTAGTAAATAAAGGACTGGTACATACTACCTGTGATGATTCAATATTGGTTGGGCATAATATTATTAGTAACGGAAAATTAATGGGGTGTGAAGATAGAGATGAAGGTGTGTTTGCTGTAGCAGATGGTGTAGGTGGTTTGCCTTTTAGTGAGTTAGCTTCTAGGGAGATTTTAAGGAATATTGCAGAATGTAATGCGAGAAATAAAGAAGAAATAATAAATTGTGTGGAAAAAGGTAATGAGAAAATATTATCTATAAGAAATCAAAGAAAGTTATTTCCAAACATTAGTAGTACTTTGTGTATAGTGGCTTTACTAGAAGATGAGATAACTACATATAATTTAGGAAATAGTAGAGCATATAGATTTCGAGATGGAGTTTTATTACAGTTAACAAAAGATCAGACCAAAGTACAACAATTGTATGATATGGGTTTAATTAGTGAAAGCCAGATGTATACACATCCAGAAAAAAATATAATTAGTGGTTATGTTGGCTGTGATGAATTTGACTCTAAATGGATTGATGTTATTACTCATAGAGAAAAGTTTCGCAAAAAAGATTTATTGATGTTATGTTCAGATGGAGTTTCAGACTATATTAGTATTGATGAGGTAGAAGATGTATTAATTACGGATAATGAATTGAGCATAAAGGCAGATATTATATTAGATAAAATATATTCAAATGGGGCAGGGGATAACATATCATTAATTCTTGTTAATAGATTATAAGAAAGGAGTGTTTAAAGTGGGAGAAAGAACAACAGGTACATTGCCAGAAGATAATAGACAAACGGGAGCATTGGCTTCAGATAGACAAACGGGAACATTGGCTTCAGATAGACAAACGGGAACGTTACCAATAGATAGACAAACAGGTACGTTGCCTATAGATAATCAAAGTAATCGAATGACATCAACATTGCAAGATGATATAAATTCAAACAAAAACTATTATAATAATGATGAAAATCAATATATATATGATTTGGAGATAGGTGAGGTAATAAAAGGTAATAATAATGATTATACAATTGTTGAATCGTTTAGTTATGGTGGTCAAGCAGAAATATATAAAGTTCAGACTGCTTTGGGAGAAAAATATATTGCTAAAATATACAGAGTTAGAAAACAAAATAGATATTCAGACGATATAGTAAGGTTTTTGTCAAATAATACTAAACCTGGTATTATTAAGCTTATTGATTATGGAATATATAAAAATAGATATTTTTATATATTTCCTATTTATAATAAGGGGAGTCTTGATTTACATAAACCAGATTTTTCTAATAATGAATCACGTCTTAAAAGATATATTAGAGTTTTAAATGAAGCATTAAATTGTATTCATAAAGCAGGATTTATACATTCTGATATTAAACCTGCTAATATGCTAATAGATGATGAAAATGATATTCCTATTATATCAGATTTTGGTTCTGTTACTAAAGGGGATGAAAATGTATCTGATAACAGATCAATTACATTGGCGGATGGAAAGGTAAGTGATGGATATTTAGCACCTGATGCAGCGGTATATGCAGCAGTAAGTGCAAGTATGGATCATAGGAAAAGAATAGCAGTTGCTAATAAAACGGATTATTTTGCATTGGGAGTATCTTTATGTGAAATGTATGTAAATGATACTAAATATAGGTTGTTCAGAAGTAATGAGGAAATTGTACTCAGATTTAAAGATGATAATGTTGTTTATCCAAAGGAAGTAGAGAATAATAAAAGATTTTTAAATTTAATTAAAGCATTATTATCATATGATCCAAATGTTAGAGCAGGTTATAGTGAAGTTAATGATTGGCTTGATGGGAAAGAACTACAAGTTTATAGTACATCATATGGAGTAAATTCATTTAAACATTATTTTATTGATCAAGAATATACAAGTCCATATGAATTAGCAGTTGCTTATGCCCAAAGGGATTGGAATGCAACTATAAGGGATGTATTTAGACAAACTCTATATAATGCTTTTGAAAAGTATGATGAAAAAATATATTCAAAAATATTAGATATAAGAGAGGCAAATCAGAGCATAGATGAAAGACCTGTCTCAGCATTTAAAATTGTATGTAATATTGCACCTGAAATAAATTTGTTTTGGAATGGCAAATTATATCATAATAATGACGAAATTGCCGAAGATTTATATGAAGCTGTTGCTGAAAATAATCATATATTTGAACCTCTTTTTTCTAGTAAGGCAATAAGAGTATTTTATGAGGTGAATGAAAAAAGAAAAGCTAATATTGAGGCGATTGATGATATATTAAAGATATCAGAAGAATCTATGTCAAGAGCACAATTATATTATGCAGAATTACTTTCACCTGGCATTATTGTTCGTAAGTTTACAAATGGAACTTGTAATTGCCTAGATGGGTTTATTGAAATAATAATAAATAATCTTAATGAATCAGGTTTTGACAAGGCTGTAAATTACAGGAAGAATAAACAAAGCATAGAAAATGATATAGTAAAATATGCAATCAAATGTTTCAAAGGAGAGGAGATAAATACTCTTCTTATAAGAAATGGATTTGGTTTAAATTTGGTAGATATTAATGTAAAATATAGTACAGATAAAGCCTTTTTCCCTATAATTAGATTTTTAGAGGCGATTTATGATTTATCACAGGATAAATCTATTATTGATGGGATTAGAAATTCATTTTATTACAAATATTATACATCGTTTGTTAATGAAATTGATAACTATGGTTTTAATGGAGGTGCAGTTTCTGTAAGAGATAAGATAATAGAAATAACTAATAAAATTAATAAATACAATGAAACTACACAGTTTTTTGTAAAATATATTCATTTTTTTGATGATATAGAAGAACAATTAAATTATTTTACTCTAAAAAATACAACTGGAGTTGTTTTTATACAAGAGTCAATTCTGGTAGAGAAAAAAATGTATAATCCATATTCTAGTTACATTATACCTAAATCTAAAAAATATGAATTGGTTGAGGTGGAGAGTGAGGTGTATCTTCCTAAATTTATTGCAAAAAATATGATTACAGAAGGTTATTTGGTAAATTTTAAGCAGCAAAATGACAGAGAAGAAATACTTGATTATGTTTACAAAGAAAATTTGAAAAAACTTGAGAAATTTCATAAAAAATTTGAAAAAAATGCTCATGTTGAGGAGGCAAAGAAGCCTAAAATTAATAGAATAATATTTTTGTTATGTATAGGTATATTAAACTTATGGAGTATTATTATATTAATACCGGCATTATTTGAGTATCTATATTATAAAAATACATATAATTATGAAATTAATGTGTGGATATGGGGACCAATATTAATATTATTATCTATAATAATTGAAATTATAATGTCTGTTAGATTTAAAAATGAATTAAGTAAGTATAGAAGGAAAAAGAAACAACAAAATTTAATTAAACAAGAAGCATTAATTAAATATAGTATAGAAGAACTTGAAAAAGATATAAAAAGTAAAAATTATAAAAATTTATCTAATACAACTTATAAATTTATACATTATTCTCAACGTGATATTTCAGTTTATATGGAAGATTTAGTTGGAAAAGGAATACAAACAACATTTTATCAATTAGATGATACGCCAATCAAGCCTGATATATTGTTGATGGCATTAATCTTTATTATTTTAATTGCTGCTAGAAGTTGGAATAAAGTACAAACAGATAAGATAGAGTTATTTAATACGACAACTATAGTATCAGATAATAATTTACCTGATGATATGTATAAAGAAGTAAATTTTATCATTAAAAAGGATTCATTAAGTTTGGCAAAAGAATGGAATAATTCTTTTAAAAAATTGATGTCTATTCAAGAAGAGTGTTTATTACAAGATGATTATGAACGATTAAATAGTTATTTGCCTGTTTACGAACTTTTTAATCAAGGAGGAAATAACTTAGCTTCTTTTGTAGATGATGATTATTATGCAATAATTGAATCTAACGATGATATTAAAACAAAATTAATAGCATATTCTTTATATGATTATCAAAAACAGGAAATAAATGAATCGTATGATAAAAAAATAAAATTTTATGTATATTATGATGCTGAAATATATCATACTAAAATTGATTATGGTAGTAGAAATGAAATAAATGATTATAATATTTCATCGGTTAGTAAAAATAAGAAGATTGATAACAAAATATATAAAGATATGGAAAAATTTACAGAGTATGAGATTACGAAAGATGATTGGACATTTCAAAATGTGTATGATATGTTAAGGCAAGACTAATACAATTATATATGTTTATGCAAAATATTAATGACTATTTATAAATATTCAGTTTAAGCATAGAACAAGATTTTCCACACCAATGTAGCAGCTTCTCCCGAAGCTGCTACATTGTTTATAAACTATTTAGAAAATCCCCCTTAGTTATTTAACTGTATTTAGTATAGTAAATCCAGTTAACGAAAGGAGGTACACAATATAAATGATTAAGCAGGAACTTACACATTTATTCAAAAATAAGCTGCTATTAGTGGTGATGGTAGTAATTATGCTGATTCCAGCTATATATGCAGGATTGTTTTTGAATTCTATGTGGGATCCGTATGGGGAGATTGGAAAACTGCCTGTAGCGGTTGTCAATAATGATGCTACGATTGAACATAATGGGAAGATGCTTGCCGTGGGTGATAATCTTGAAAGCTCATTAAAAACGAACAATGCAATGAATTTTATCATTACAGATGAAGAAAATGCAGATAAAGGTCTTAAGAATGGTGACTATTATATGGTAATAACTATTCCAGAGGATTTTTCAAAGAATGCAGCATCAATGATGAACCCTAATCCAGAGAAAATGCAGCTACAATATGCAACTAATCCAGGATATAATTACATTTCCAGCAAATTAAGTGAAAGTGCCATAAAAGAAATTAAGGCAAATATTATATCTGAAGTTACAACAACATATACAAATGCAGTATTTGCAAGCATTGCAGAGCTTGGAGATGGCTTGGGGCAGGCATCAGATGGTACAGAAAAGCTGCTTGCAGGAATGAGTTCATTAGATGATGGAGCAGGACTTATTACAGATAAGCTTAATGTTGTGGCGGACTCAAGCCAGACATTATATCAGGGAAGCAGGAAGCTTGGTGATGGTGTGGAAAGTTATGTTGAAGGCGTTGGACAGCTTGATAACGGAATAAATTCATTATCAGATGGAATTGATAAAGCCGCCGCAGGCACACATCAGCTTCAGGCAGGAAGTGAATAGCTTGTTGAGAAAGGAACAGAATTAGAACAGGGGATTGTGCAGTTATCGGATGGAACATCTAAGCTTTCAGATGGTACAGCAGCATTAGCAAATGGTTCTAAAGATTTACAGGCTGGAATTACAGCAGTTAGTGACGGAATAACGGTTCTTAATACTTCATTAAATGATGGAGCAGATAAGGTATCAAAAAACGCTGTGACAGACAATAATATAGATATGTTTGTTAATCCACTTTCAATTGAGGAGACACAGGTAACAACAGTGAAAAATAATGGTCACGCTATGGCAGCTTATATGATGTCAGTAGGACTTTGGGTATGGTGTCTTGCATTTTGCCTGATGTATCCATTAGTGGAATATCACGATAAGCTAAAGAATGGATTTTCGTGGTTTATGAGCAAAGCAGTTATATTATATCCTACAGCAGTTATTATGGCAGTTGTATTATATTTTTTTATAAAAAATATAAGATGAACTTAAGAAAACAGAAATATCTTATGACAATCGTGTAAAATCTTATATGGAAAACTATAAGATGAACTTAAGACAGGATATAGATATAAAAGAATATTCAGACATAAAAATACCAGCTTCCAATAATTAGACTTTTGATATCTACTATTTTACAGGAGTTTGTCAGGTAAAATGGTACATATCATTTTTTCTAATATTTGAAGGCTGGCATAATCAATCTATAAAATGCAGCATTTTTATAATAGTAAATAGTGATTACTATTATTTAAAATATTATTTAGTTCCAGTAGACCCAAATCCTCCATCACCTCGCACTGTATCACTTAATTCCTCAGCCTCAACGAATTCAGCAGTAATATAAGGTGTGAGTACAAGCTGTGCAATTCTGTCGCCAGGTTCAACGGTTACAGGGGATTGTGAATGGTTGTGTAATGCAACCATAAGCTCGCCGCGGTAATCAGAGTCGATAACGCCGACCTTATTGGCTGGGGCAAGACCTTTTTTGCACGCCATACCGCTTCGTGCGTATACAAGACCAACAAGGCCTTCTGGGATTTCCATAGCAATCCCTGTCTTGATGAATTCTGTAGTACCAGCGTTGATTATCACTGGTTCAGTCATTCCGGAATAGAGGTCTGCACCGGCAGAGAATTCTGTACCATAAGTTGGAACTATTGCATTTGGTGTAAGCTTTTTAAATTTAACTGTCTGTTTCATTGATAATTATTCTCCTTAATATTATTGATATTCAGGTGACTGACTAATACCTGAATTTTTTTATATAGATTTTCCACTAATTATTGATATTCTTCAGCAGTAACTACAGTGCCTTCTTTTAAAGACTGCTGTACAAGTATTGTGCGCTGGTTTGATGAACCCTTGAATTTAAGCATCATATCTTTTAATTCTTCAACAAATCTTCCATCGACGCATACGTCAATATATGAAAGCATTTCTCTGGTTTCAGGATATTTGTCATACATTTTATCCATAATATCCTCATCAAAAAGGTAACCGGTAAAGCACCATATATCCTTGGCCGGATAGTTTTCCTTTACAGCCTTTAGAAGCGGAATAAGTCCCCTTTGATTGGCTGGTTCAAATGGTTCGCCGCCAAGCAGTGTAAGACCAGCAATATAATCTGGCTTCATTGAATTAATGATATCAGATATGGTTGCATCAGTAAAAGGTGTACCATAGTTAAAATCCCACGCAATTTCATTAAAGCAGCCTTTGCAGTGGTGTGTACATCCGCTTACAAAAATGCTTGTACGTACTCCAGGACCATTGGCGATGTCGTTATATTTAATTTCAGCGTAGTTCAAAATATTCCTCCTGATTATGTGCCTTATATGTAAATTAATATGTATAATATCATAAATTGGACAAATATAACAGTGGTTAGAAGTGGCAATTAATATTATAATAACAATAGTTAAAGATTTAACGCATAACGTAATAGAAATAGTATAGCAGACACTACATATGTAAAATGCATAACAGAAAAGAGGCTTTATATGGTTGATATATTTTTTGACAAGTTATACAGATATCCAAGAATTAATGAATGTGTTAGCATAGCAGTTCCATTTGCTAAAGGGGAACTATATAATACAGATAATATAAGCATAGTTCAGAATAAGAGAAAATGTATTATCCAGCCAAAGGTTACGGCAGAGTATGATGATGGTAGTATAAAGTATCTTTTTGTCGATTTTATGGCAGATTTACCAGCTAATAAGTCGGCAAAGGCAGTATTGACAACTACTAAACAGGAGTTAGCTAATCTTATAGCAGACGGACAATCAGAGTGTGCTAAGCAAGATGGCACCGTCAGCGTAACACCGGTTAATAATGGCTTTTTAATAAAATGCGGCAGTCTGGAATATGAGGTTGCCAACAACAGCAGTTCAATATTCAGGCAGCTTAATGATTACAGGAAAGTATATACAGATAAGAATTTTGAAGGTCCATATCTTAAGGATAAAGATGGCAATGCTTATAAGCTTAAGATTGGAGAGTGGAAGGTTGTTGAGGCCGGACCAGTTACTGCAAGCGTAGAAGCTGAGTGCAGTAATATCGCAGTAGGGAATATTGAGAACAAAAATATTAAGGCAGTTATTAAAGTCACTGGTTATGCCGGAAAGCCATGGGTTAATATTACATACAGAATTATTAATACATCAGATGATGAGTTAAAGATAAAGTCGCTTGTATTTTATATTAAGAAATCAGAAGATAGTGTAATTACAGAGCAGTTAAAGCCTCTTAAAATTGCAGCAGGTAACGATTCAACAGGCTGTGGTGATATCCGTACAGATAATTCGCATAATGATGGTCCTGTATTTATGACAAGAGGTACAACAGAGCTTGATATGATTGAAAAGAAGGCTGATGTCAATAATATAAGAACTGTTGTTGCAACTTCTAATTATAAGACAAGCTTTATAATTGGTAAGAATGGCGAGGAGGTCAATGAGGTAATTGATGATAAATATCTTGTGAAAGAGGCTAATGAGCATTTTGCAGAGGTATTTTATGGAACATTTATGGCTGATTATACTGATGGTGAAGATGGCTTTAGTGTTACGGTTCATCAGGCACAGCAGAATTATCCTAAGGCAGTGAAGTCGTGCAGTGAAGGTGTGGCTGTTATGCTTGTTCCTGAGAATGTCGGGGAGATTACTATGCAGTCAGGAATGGCAAAAGAACAGCAGTTTATGATACATTTTCATAGTCCTGCTATGAAGCTGTGGGAGATAGACAACAGAAGTCTTATATACCAGATGCCAGACAGACCATATATAGCACCGGAAGTGTTTAAGAGGGCAGGGGTTATGATTGATGTGTTCCCTGTAAAGTATAATGATGATTTTGAGATATCACTTATGGCAAAAGCAGACGGACATTCAAGGTGCTATGGTATGCTTAACTGGGGCGACACGGTAGATCAGGGCTACACTGTTCAGGGACGTGGCGGTGGAAAGCCTGTTTGGAGCAATAATGAATACGATTATCCACATGCGTGTGCACTTATGTATGCAAGAACCGGTGTCAGAAGATTTATGGATTATCTGATTGTGTCAGCAAAGCATTGGATGGATATAGATGTGTGCCATTACAGCAGTAATCCTCTTAGAATTGGCGGACAGTGGGAGCACACGGCAGGACATTGTAAGAATGGTGTTATGGTATGCTCTCACGAGTGGGTCGAGGGTCTGCTTGATTATTACCATTTTACAGGTGATAAGAGAGGCTATGATACAGCAGTTGGAATAGGAGAAAATGTATTAAAACTTCTTGAAACGCCTATGTATCAGGTGCCGGGTGAAGCCAATGCAAGGGAAACCGGATGGGCACTAAGAACACTTACAGCCCTTTATGTAGAGACTAATGATAATAAATGGCTAGTAAAATGTGACTGGATAATTGATAATTTTAAGAAGTGGGAAGAAGAATATGGCGACTGGTTATCACCTTACACAGATAATACAGCCATAAGAGTAGGCTTTATGATATCAATAGCGGTAGGAAGCGTTATGAGATATTACAGAATATTCCCAAGAGAAGATATCAGGCAGATGATATTAAGGGCAGTTGATGACCTGACAGAGAACTGTTATATGGATAATGGTTTGTTCTATTATAAGGAGCTTCCAAGTCTTGCAAGAAATGGCAATAATACCCTGCTTCTTGAAGCACTTGCAATAGCCTATGAGCTTACAGGTAATAAACAGTATCTTGAATATGGAATTAATACGTTCAGGGGTGCTGTGAATGAAGTGCCTAAGGGAGCAGTAGGAGTCAAGACTATTATAGATGATGCGGTAATATGTCAGGGCAATTCAGGAAAAGGATTTGCACAGAGTTTCATACCACTTGCAACTTATTATAATGCAATTAGTGAAAATAATATGACATTCTGACAATAATGTGTTAAAATAAATATTATGATGTATGTGTAAGAGGCATAAGATGGCATTTCAGTAATGAAAGATGTCATTTTACTGGGACACACAGCACACCGGAAACAGACAGCCATATCAGAAAGAATATACTGATATGGCTGTTTGGGTTAAATAATCATAACACAGAGTAACAGCCTAAGGAGGTTAATTATGAGAATCGGTATAAGAGCACACGATGTGGCATATGCACCACTTAATGAACTTATTCCTAATATACATAATCAGGGATTTCATTGTATGCACATAGCATTAAGCAAGTCTATTAAGGAGTTCAAGCCTGGAGTAGAGACTATGACACCAGGTCTTGCAATGTATATTAAAGAATTATGTGCAGAGAATAAGGTTGATATAGCAGTACTTGGCTGTTACCTTAACCTTTGCAATCCTAACGGGGAGAAGCACAAGGAGATAGTTGAGAAATATAAGGCACATATAAGATTTGCAAGTATACTTGGCTGTGGCGTAGTTGGTACAGAGACAGGTGCTGTCAATGAGGAGTACAAGTATGAGCCGGCTAACCATTCAGAGGAAGCTTTACAGTGCTTTATAGATAATTTAAGACCAATTGTTAAATATGCAGAACAGTTCGGCGTTATAGTTGCGATAGAACCGGTATGGAAGCATATTGTTAATACAGTTGAGAGAGCAAGAAAGGTTCTTGATGCGATAGACTCACCTAATCTTCAGATTATATTTGACCCAGTCAACCTTTTATATGTGGGTAATATAGATAAGCAGGATGAGATAATTAATCAGGCATTTGATTTATTATTAAAGGATATAGCAGTTGTCCACTGCAAAGATTATGTCGTTGAAGGTGATGAGCTTAAGTCAATAGCGGCAGGAACAGGTGGACTTAATTATCCTCTTCTTCTTAAGAAGATTAAGGAACATAAGCCATATGTTCATTGTACACTTGAGAATACTGTACCAGAAAATGCAGTAGCAACAAGAGAATTTATGGAAAAACTATATTCAGAAGTGTAGGGAGAGATTATATGCCAGAGAATAATATAGAATTAGCAGGCAATACCAATATCAAGACAAGTCAGGTGGACAAGTCGGTTGATACTCCAGCAGATTTTACAAGTCCTGAAGTGCTTTATAATAAGCTTATAGAAACAATCAGGCAGTATCATCCTTCATCAGATTTATCTGATATAGAGAGAGCATATAAAGTGGCTAAGGAGGCACACGAAGGACAGTTTAGAAAGTCTGGAGAGCCATATATTATTCACCCACTGTGTGTTGCCATTATATTAGCAGAGCTTGAACTTGATAAGGAATCTATTATTGCAGGTCTTTTGCACGATGTTGTGGAAGATACAGTTATGACAAGTGAAGATGTTGCTAGGGAATTTGGCGATGAAGTAGCACTTTTGGTAGATGGTGTAACAAAGCTCACACAGCTTAATTACCAGCACGACAAGATTGAAGTTCAGGCTGAGAACTTAAGAAAAATGTTCCTTGCAATGGCAAAGGATATACGGGTTATTATGATAAAGCTTGCCGACAGGCTTCATAATATGCGTACAATGCAGTACCAGTCACCAGCCAAGCAGGTAGAAAAGTCAAGAGAAACTATGGATATATATGCACCTATTGCCCATAGGTTAGGTATATCCAAGATTAAGGTAGAACTTGATGATTTATCAATGAAGTATCTTATGCCGGATACTTATAATGACCTTGTAAAGCAGGTTGATATTAACAGACCGGGCAGGGAGGCATTTATAAAGAGCATTATCAAAGAAGTAGGCATGCACATTAGCAATGCTGGAATTGAAGCTGAGATAGACGGAAGAGTTAAGCATTTCTTCTCAATATATAGAAAGATGGTTAACCAGAATAAGACACTTGACCAGATATATGATATATTTGCCGTTCGTATAAAGGTTGATACAGTCAAGGATTGTTATGCGGCACTTGGTGTTATTCATGAAATGTATAAGCCAATACCGGGACGTTTTAAAGATTATATAGCAATGCCTAAGCCTAATATGTACCAGTCACTTCATACAACACTTATTGCTTCTAATGGACAGCCATTCGAGGTACAGATAAGAACTTATGAAATGCACAGAATTGCTGAATATGGTATTGCTGCCCACTGGAAGTATAAAGAAGGCAAGACAGGAGAGTCTGATAAGAGTGAGGAAGCTAAGCTTAGCTGGCTAAGACAGATTCTTGAATGGCAGAGAGATATGTCTGATAACAAGGAATTCTTATCATCAATTAAGAATGACCTTAACCTTTTTTCTGATTCAGTGTACTGTTTCACTCCTACAGGTGATGTTAAGACACTTCCAGCAGGTTCTAATCCAATAGATTTTGCATACAGCATACATAGTGCTGTAGGTAACAAGATGGTTGGTGCAAGGGTCAATAGCAAGCTTGTTAATATTGATTATGAGATTAAGAATGGTGACAGAATTGAGATTATAACATCACAGAATTCCAAAGGACCAAGCCGTGACTGGCTTTCGATGGTTAAGTCAACACAGGCCCGTAACAAGATTAACCAGTGGTTTAAGCAGGAGCTTAAAGAAGACAATATTATAAAGGGCAAGGAACTTATATCTAATTACTGTAAGAGTAAGGGAATTGTTCTTTCTGAGATTAATAAGCCTGAGTTTGTTGAGAAAGCACTAAGAAAATATGGTTACAAAGACTGGAATGCTGTTCTTGCGGCAGTAGGACATGGTGCATTAAAAGAAGGTCAGATTGTCAATAAGCTTAATGAGGAATATCAGAAGACCAAGAAGGCTGAGATAACTGACAAGCAGGTACTTGACAGCATTGTGGCAAGTGAGAGCAAGGAGAAAGAGAAGGAGAAGAAGGGCAAAGGCGGTATTGTTGTAAAAGGAATACATGATGTTGCTGTCCGTTTCTCTAAGTGCTGTAATCCAGTGCCGGGTGATGAGATTGTTGGGTTTGTTACAAGAGGAAGAGGAATATCAATTCACAGAACAGACTGTGTTAATATTCTTAATTTCCCAGCTAATGAAAGAGCAAGGCTTATTGAAGCTGAGTGGGAGCAGACAGAGAATAAAGATGAGAAGTACAGTGCAGAGATTAATATATATGCAGGCAATAGAAAAGGACTTATTGTTGATATTTCACGTCTGTTTACGGAAGCCAATATAGATGTAAGATTTATGAACAGCCGTGTTAATAAGAAACAGCTTGCAACAATCAATCTTGGATTTGTTGTATCTGGTAAGGAAGAGCTTAACAGATTAATTGACAATTTAAGAAAGATTGACGGAGTGACAGATATAGAGAGAGCTACAGGCTGATATTTATAACTGCTGTCGTGCGAAGTTAAGATATTTTATATATTGCTTCGTACGACAGCATTTTTGACACAGGGATTGGAGATTATAATGTATAAAATAGATGTAAGAGTATTAGGAATGGTAGGAACGAATTGTTACCTGCTTTGTAATACAGACACTAAAGAATGTGTGCTTATAGACCCTGCGGATAATGCTGGAAAGATAGGTGAGATGATAGAACAGTCGGGCTGTACGTTAAAGGGAATACTTTTAACACACGGACATTTTGACCATATTATGGCAGCAGATGAGGTGAGGGATAAATATAATGTCAAGGTGTATGCCTCAGCAGAGGAGAAGAATACATTAAGTACACCTCATATTAATCTTGGTGAGGCTTATGGAATGAACCTGTCTGTGAAGGCTGATATATGGCACAATGATGGTGATGTACTTAATCTTGCAGGCTTTGATATTAAGGCAATCCATACACCGGGACATACGGAGGGTGGAACGTGCTATTATATTGAGTCAATCGGCGTGTTATTCTCAGGTGATACACTTTTCTGTGAGTCAGTTGGAAGAACAGATTTCCCTGGTGGAAGTATGAGCGACATTGTGCATTCAATTAAGGACAAGTTACTGGTACTTCCAGATGATACCAAAGTGTATACAGGACACGGCGAGGGAACAAGCATAGGATATGAGAGGGTTCATAACCCGTTTATAGGTGCATAAGAAAGATGGACAATATGATATATATTAAAATTGATAACGATACATTTTATGATGATGCAATAGTTCTTGTGCGTTCATTTTACCCAAGAATGGAGGTCAAGGCATATAAGCAGGATACAGTTGTCACAGAAGATGATAAAGTGATTGATATAACAGTACCTGATATGACAGGGCTTAACAAGAGCGAAATGCACGATAAATTCAAGTCATATTTATATGACAGGCTCAGCCAGATGACAGGAAAGACACTGCCTTGGGGTTATCTTACAGGAGTGCGCCCAAGCAAGATTGCATATGTTATGCTTGAAGATGGCGAAGACGAGCAGACTATAAAGAAGCATTTTGTGAATAAGCATAAGGCGAGTGAGAAGAAAGCCAGCCTTGCAATAAATGTAGCAAAGAAAGAAATGGACATTCTTAATAAGATAGATTATAAGAATGGTTACAGTTTATATATTGGAATACCATTTTGTCCAAGTATATGCCTGTACTGCTCATTTTCATCATATGCACTTGATGCGTATAAGAATTATGTGGACGATTACCTTGATGCACTTATTAAGGAGATGACCTTTGTAGCCAGGACGATGAAAGGCAGAAGACTTGATACGGTGTATTTTGGCGGTGGAACACCAACAACACTTGGTGCGGCACAGCTTGACAGGCTCATAACGGCTTTAAAGGAGCTTTTTGATATTGACGGCTGTCATGAATTTACAGTTGAAGCAGGACGTCCAGACAGCATAACAAGGGATAAGTTAAAGGTGTTAAAGGCACATAATGTTGGAAGAATATCTATTAATCCGCAGACGATGAACCAGCAGACACTTGACCTTATAGGAAGAAAGCACACTGTAGAGCAGATTAAAAATGTGTATTCTATGGCAAGGGAAGAAGGTTTTAATAATATTAATATGGATATTATTCTTGGCCTTGTCGGTGAAGATGTTGATGAGGTGGCTCATACATTATCTGAGATTGAGGCGATGAAGCCTGAGAGCCTTACAGTACATTCTCTTGCAATAAAGAGAGCGGCGGCACTTAATATATGGAGAGATAAGTATAAGCAGTTATCTACCAAGAATACAGATGAGATAATAAGAATGACAGAGGACACAGCCAAAAGATTGTCAATGGAGCCTTATTATATGTATCGTCAGAAGAATATGGCAGGTAATTTTGAGAATGTCGGTTACTCAGTTGTGGGACTTGAATGTATATATAACATTCTTATTATGGAGGAAAAGCAGACAATAATTGCCTGTGGTGCAGGAGCTTCCAGCAAGGTAGTATTTCATAATGAAGCAGATGATAATCATTCAGTCAGAATTGAGAGAATAGAAAATGTAAAAGACGTTCGTAATTATATTCAAAGAATTGATGAAATGATTGATCGAAAGAAGAAATTCTTTGAGGAAAATAATTTCTAGAAATAGTAGTTATTGAAATAACAATTTGAAAGGAATTATTATTGGAAAATGATTTCCTTATGATAGATAGAATTAAATTATATTTAAAGGAATATAGTGTCCTGAAATCAGGATATACACTTATTATAAAAAAATATAGAAATGAGGATAGTATGAAGATAGCAGTTGCTTACGAGAATGGAAATGTTTTTGAACATTTCGGACATTCAAGACAATTTAAGATTTATGAAACAGATGGACAGAACATTGTTAAAGAAGAAGTTATAGAGAGTGAAGGCTCTGGACATTCAGCTATGGCAGGACTTCTTGCAGGTCTTGATATTAATGCTGTTATATGTGGTGGTATCGGTGGTGGTGCTGCCAATGCATTAGGCGAAGCAGGCATAGAAGTATATTCAGGTGTATCAGGAAATGCAGATGAAGCGCTAGAGGCATACCTTAATGGAGAATTGATATCAGAGGGTGTTAATTGCAGTCATCATTCACACGAAGAAGAACAGAACTGTGGAGCTGCTGATACAGAAAATGAAAGCTGCGGCTGTGGCTGTGGTTGCGGAAGTGACACAGATGACGGAAGCTGCGGCTGTGGAAGTAATGAAACATCAGGCTGTGGCGGCTGTTCAGGTTGTGGTGGAGGAGCACCTTTATTTGATGGAGCTAATGTAGGCAAGGTGTGCAGAGTACACTACAAAGGAACATTTAACGATGGAACACAGTTCGATTCATCTTATGACAGAGGAGAACCTCTTGAATTCACCTGTGGTGCAGGTATGATGATACTTGGCTTTGATAAGGCTGTAGCTGATATGAATGTAGGAGATATAATAGATATACATTTAATGCCAGAAGAAGCTTATGGAGAGAAAGACCCAGATGCAATTATCACAGTTCCAATCAGCGAGCTTGCAGGTTCAGAAGAACTTAAGGTTGATGATATGGTATATCTTCAGAATGTATATGGACAGCCATTTCCAGCTAAGGTAACAGCCTTAACAGATAATGACATAACATTTGATGCTAACCACGAGATGGCAGGAAAAGAACTTAACTTTAAGATTGAGCTTGTAGAAGTTAAATAAGACTTGAGTAGATTATTAACTTAATAAAATAGATACTAATAGATATTATGGTAGATTTTAATCATCGAACTAGATAGATTATTAAGAATAAATCTCCCTGTAACTTATATCCAGAAGCAAAGGCTTAGGAAAGATATAAGTTATAGGGAGATTTTATCAGCTTTAAGTATTATTATATATAAATGGTTTATTGTTCTAATCTTTACTTGTGAAATGTTTAGAGCGTATTCATTAAAATATATTGACCTATTCATAATATTAAATATTGAGAATTATTTTAATATGGAATTATTCTTCCTCATCAATTATTCGTCTTGCAACATATACACCACTTGCAGAAGCGTGTGATAATGAATGTGTAACGCCGCTTCCGTCACCGATTATGTAAAGACCTTTGTACTTGGTTTCAAGGTTGTTATCAATCTCAACTTCCATATTGTAGAATTTGACCTCAACACCATATAAAAGAGTGTCGTCATTGGCAGTACCCGGAGCAATCTTATCAAGAGCGTAAATCATCTCTATTATTCCATCAAGTATACGCTTAGGTAGAACAAGGCTTAAATCGCCGGGAGTAGCAGAAAGAGTAGGTCTTACAAGTCCTTCTTCAATTCTTTTATCTGTGCTTCGTCTGCCTCGTATAAGGTCACCGAATCTTTGGACAATTACACCGCCTCCAAGCATATTAGAAAGACGTGCAATACTTTCACCATATCCGTTGCTGTCCTTGAAAGGTTCAGAAAAGTGCTTTGCAACAAGCAGGGCAAAGTTAGTATTTTCAGTCTGTTTATCACTGCCTTCATAGCTGTGTCCATTAACAGTTACAATGCCGTTAGTATTCTCATTAACAACGATACCATTAGGATTCATACAGAAGGTGCGGACTAAATCCTCAAACTTTTCAGTCCTGTATACAATCTTACTTTCGTATAATTCATCTGTAAGATGTGCAAATATAACAGCAGGAAGTTCAACTCTTACGCCGATATCAACACGGTTTGATTTAGTTGGAATATCTAAGTCCTGACAGACTTTTTCAATCCATTTGCTTCCGCTTCTTCCAACTGATACAATACATTTGTTGCAGTCCATATAGGTATCTTTGTAATATATGCGGTAATTATTATCGATTATTTCAATATTAGTAACAGGAGTATTAAAGTAGAAATCAATATGCTCCTTCATTTCATTGTACATATTTTCAAGGACAATATAATTAATATCAGTTCCAAGATGTCTTACAGAAGCATCAAGAAGCTTTAATTTGTTCTGCATACATAAAGTCTTGAATTTAGTACCGGCAGTTGAGTACATATGCGTATCCTCACCGCCGTGGGAAGTATTGATGGTATCAACATATTTCATAAGGCCAATAGCTTCTTCCTTGCCGATATATTCGTAAAGAGTACCACCAAAGTCATTAGTAATGTTGTATTTGCCATCAGAAAATGCTCCGGCACCGCCAAAGCCATTCATAATGGCACAGGTTGGGCATTTGATACAGGATTTGATATTCTTTCCGTCAATTGGACATTTTCTCTTCTCTAAAGTATTACCTTCCTCAAATACGGCAACCTTTAGATCAGGAGCTTTCTTCATAAGCTCATAAGCAGAGAATATTCCGCCCGGACCAGCACCTATAATTATTACATCATATTTCATTAAATATTCACCCCACAATCGTTAATCGTCCTAAGTATTATATTATAAAAGCAGGATTATTAACAAGCAAAACAATTAAGATATGAATATTAATCTTGAAAGTGTTGTAAATACAACATATTAATGCGGAATGAAGATGTTACAATCCAGACATACTAATAATCCACATACAGATAAGTGTAATTGTGGTCTTACAAGATATACAGGTAAGAGTGACTGTAAGCTTACAAGATAATAAAGCAGATTATAATATGATGCACATATAAGCATAATAGCCAGCTTATATATAAAGCTGATAAATTACCAGCAGATAGATTGAAAAATATAATAAAAATAATGGAGGAATTATATGAACAGGGCAGAACAGATTAAAGGCTATCTTAAAAGACTTGGTGATGGTGAAAGTCTTGAGAATGTTAAGAAAGATTTTGTTAAGGAATTCAATGATGTCAATCCAATAGAGATTATGGAAGCGGAGCAGGCGTTGATAGCAGAGGGAACACCTATATCAGAGGTTTCAAAGCTGTGTGATGTTCACTCAGCATTATTTCACGGTGCGACTAAGGAAGAAAGAATAGCCAAAGCGGAAAATGAAATATCAGAGATGAAAAAGTACTATGATGACACAATGAAAGGTATGACTAAGAGTGCCATTGCAGATATGCGTAAAGACAGAGAAAGCATTTTTAATAAACTGGCTATGATAAGCGGCCACCCATTAAATACTTTTGTGAAAGAAAATAAGGCAATCCAGCAGGTTATTGATGATATTAAAGAAAATATTACAAGCGGACATATTGATATAAAGGCACTGAAAGAGAAGATATATAAGCTCAGGGAGTTATCTATTCATTATGCCAAGAAAGGGGATTTGTTATATCCGGTGCTTAATGTACGATATAAAATCAGCGGACCTTCGGCGGTTATGTGGACAGTTGATGATGAGATAAGAGATGAGCTGTCAGACATAGCAAAGCAGTTAAATTACATGGACGGTAATAACAGTAGCAAAGCAGACAATAATAACAGTGCGGATAACAATAATGGTAAAAGTCTGGACGGTAAATTAATTGAAAGAATAGAAAATGTTATAAAGAGGGCAGAGGAGATGATATATAAGGAAGATAATATATTGTATCCTAACTGTGCCGCTAATTTTACGGAAGCTGAGTGGATTGGAATATATCACGATTCCAAAGATTATGCCGTGTGCCTTGATACAGTATCAGACAGATGGGAGAAAGCAGAAGAAGTAGAAAATGTGTATAAACCTGAAGTGTCAGAACAATCTGATAAGAAAGAAGATGTTCAGAATGAGTTATATATGGCAGGCGGACATATGACACTTTCGCAGCTTGAGGCACTGCTTAATGCAATACCAATGGAGATAACATTTGTTGATGAAGATAATATCAACAGATATTTTAATGAAGGGTCAAAGGTATTTAAAAGACCTGTTATGGCAATTGACAGGGAGGTATTCTCGTGCCACCCACCAAAGATTGAGGCAAAGGTCAGAAGAATTATAGAAGAATTCAGGATAGGAACACTTGATGAAGTATCTGTCTGGATGGATAAACAAGGAAGGACTATGCTTGTTAAATATATTGCGGTAAGGGACAAGCAGGGAAATTATGTTGGAACTCTTGAGGCAGTTCAGGATATGGAATTTGCTAAAGAACATTTTGCAAAGCTTAAATAAACGTGTATACAAGGTTTCTCTTTAAATATAGCCGATAAGGACATTGACATTTCTTTCACATAAAAATATAATATAATATTGTCTGAATGGAATTGATTCAGCATTAAGTATATTGATATGGTAGAATTATGAAGAATAACAATAATGAACTCATTGATTATATGATTAATGATTTTAAAAGTGGAATTAAGCACGGAGTGCTTGTTGCCAATCTGACATATGAGCTTGCACAGATGTGTGGTTTGTCTAAAGATGAGGCATACGAATTAAAGATTGCTGCGATGGTTCACGATGTTGGAAAGTTAAAGCTTTCAGAATATCTGTATGGAAGAACCGATGAGGCACTTCCGGAAGATGAGAAGCAGTATATGAGTATGCACTCAAAGATAAGCCATGATCTATTGAAAAAATACGATTATTCAGATAATATAATGGATGTCGTTCTTTCACATCATGAATGTTTTGATGGAAGCGGATATCCTAATGGGCTTGTTGGTGAGCAGATACCATTAGGAGCAAGAATATTAAAGGTTGCAGATGAATTTGCGGCACTTATATCAGACAGACCATATAGGAAAGCATTTGATATAGACACTGCTGTTACAATTATGATAGATGAGATTAAGAATATGGATATCAGAGTATTCCTTTTATTCCAGAGGCTTATTCACGAAGATTCGACTATAGAATTGATTAATAATAGCAGATTAGATATTGATGATTTGGATATAAGTGATATACTAAAAATCAGTCAGGATTAGGAGTAACCTAATTATGCCTTAGGGCAAATAAAACAGGCTGTTAATACAGCTAAGAAGAATGAGGTAATTAACTATGGCAGAGTCAATGGTTGGCTTAAAGAGAACACACAGATGCACAGAAGTTTCAAGTGCAGATATTGGCAGTACAGTTACAGTTATGGGCTGGGTTGCTAAAAGACGTAATCTTGGTTCACTTATATTTGTGGATTTAAGAGACAGAAGCGGTCTTTTACAGATTCTTTTTGATGAGAATATTATCGGCAAAGAAGGATTTGACAAGGCATATACATTAAGAAATGAATTCGTAATAGCTGTAGTAGGTAAGGTTATTAAGAGAAGTGGAGCAGTTAATGACAATCTTAAGACCGGTGATATTGAGATTGCGGCTGAATCATTAAGAATACTTTCTGAGTCAGAGACACCTCCATTTCCAATTGAGGATAATATTAATACTAAAGAAGATATAAGACTTAAATATAGATGCCTTGATCTTAGACGTCCTGATATTCAGTCTAATATCATTATGAGAAGCAAGGTTGCCACTCTTACAAGAGCATTTCTTGCTAATGAAGGTTTCCTTGAAATAGAGACACCTATGCTTACTAAGTCAACTCCGGAAGGAGCAAGAGATTATCTTGTGCCAAGCAGGGTTCATCCAGGAAAATTCTATGCACTTCCACAGTCACCACAGCTCTTTAAGCAGATGCTTATGTGCTCTGGATATGACAGATATATGCAGATTGCAAGATGTTTCAGAGATGAAGATTTAAGAGCTGACAGACAGCCTGAATTTACACAGGTTGATATGGAACTTTCTTTTGTAGATGTTGATGATGT
>ERZ827181.812-NODE-812-length-39519-cov-105.312234_pt1 | contig 39519 bp, 29 predicted proteins | sample MGYA00519778_ERZ827181 | MGnify/ENA primary metagenome ERZ827181 (study PRJEB31778, sample SAMEA3449273) | human gut metagenome | biome: human gut; feature: human-associated habitat; material: faeces | place: United Kingdom | collected 2010/2012 ...
AGAAGTGGCGCGAATGGTGGAACGACCCGAGCTGCCCGGCCTACTACTTCATGGGCAAGGACAACATCACCTTCCACTCCCAGATCTGGCCCTCCGAGATGCTTGCCTACAACGGCAAGGGTTCCAAGGGCGGAGAGACCGGTGAACTCGGCCCGCTGAACCTGCCCGAGCAGGTGGTGGCCAGCGAGTTCATGACGATGGAGGGCAAGAAGTTCAGCTCGTCGCGCGGCATCGTCATCTACGTCAAGGACATCCTCGCTCGCTACCCCGTGGACGCTGTGCGCTACTACATCTCGATCGCCGGACCGGAGACCTCCGACGCCGACTTCACGTGGGCCGAGTTCGTGCGCCACAACAACGAGGAGCTGGCCGCGAGCTGGGGCAATCTGGTCAATCGCGTCGCCAACCTGATCAACAAGAACTTCGGCGAGATCCCGGCGCTCGACGAGGACTCGATGACCAACGAGGACCGTGCGCTGCTCAAGGAGACCTCGGACGCGTTCGACGAGATCGGCGCGCTGATCGAGAAGCATCACCAGAAGAACGCGCTGGTCGCCGCGATGCGCGTGGTCGGCGACATCAACAAGTACATCTCCGCCGAGGAGCCGTGGAAGATCAAGGACGACGAGGCTCGTCTGGGCACGGTGCTGCATGTGGCAGCGCAGGCGGTGTACGACGCGAACCACCTTCTGGCGCCGTTCCTGCCGCACGCGTCGCAGAAGGTCTACGAGGCGCTGGGCGGCTCAGGCGTATTCTCGCCGCTGCCGCGCCTTGAAGAGGTCGAAGACCTCGACAAGCCGGGCTTCACGTACCCGATCATCACCGGCGACTACAAGCTCGGTGAGACTGTGCACCCGTGGGAGAGCGAGCGTCTGGTGGCCGGCACTCCGGTGCCGAAGCCGCATCCGATTTTCGCGAAAATTCCGCCTGAGGCTGTGGCCGAGGAGCTCACCCGCTTCGACACCGAGCTCGCCGCCCGCAAGAAGGCCGAGGCTGAGCGGTTCGCCGCGGCCCAAGCCGAACTCAAGCAGTGAAATCTAGGCGCTGACAAGGGCCGTTGACTGTTGAGGCTTTGTTGTAATCCCCCTGACATATGAATGTCAGGGGGATTTTTCGTCCAATACGTGAGCAATGGTAGAAAATAGGAAATATTTTTCGTATATTATGCTCAACTGACGGCCATACAAGGAAGTGACGCCGCGCTTTGGCGGCTATCGCATGTGTTGCGATGACCGGCATCATGCAAGTACCGGCTGCGTCAGCCGCCACCGGTACCGGTTTCACGGCCGGCGAGCAAGTCGACCTGACCGATGTGGCACCCTCTGGTGCCAAACAGTCGTTCGCGCCCGCCGCGGAATTCTTCAGCATGGCCGTTAGCGAGCAAGCCATGCGCATGAGGGTCATGGACGGGGTGCTCAAGGCGCTGCGCATGCGCATCAACGGTGCCATGGAAGCTGGCGCGGCCATACCCCTCGCTGAGAGACGTCGGCAATTCCCCTTCACGCCGATGACCACCGGGACACTGCTGCTGACCCGTGACGAGCTCATGGACGTGCAGCAGCGTATCAATGAATACCTGCGGCTGAGCGAGCACCGGCGCGGCAGCGATTATGAGTATCAGGTGTCGTACGCGTGGTCGCTGCTGCCATCGAACCCGGCTGCGGTAGTTGGGGAGGATGTGGATGCGGGTGGGTCCGCAGAGGATGATTGCGACGACCGGTGACCACCCCAGTCGCTACGCGACAGCCCCCCGCCAGCGGGGGCAAAACGGTACCGTCGCTACGCGACAGCCATTCGGGCCCTGCAATTGGGGACGGCCTTCGGCCTCAGCCCACTTGCTCGCCTGTCGGATCGCCTTCGTCTACAAACAGCTCTGCCGTTTGCTCAGCCCGCCGCAAAGTGACGGAGAGTTGTTACCGGTGAAGAACGGCCATGTTCCTTGCCTATTGGCCGGTTTTCCGTACATTGTGTCGGGATGTGACTACATGCTCACAAGTCGGGCACACATCTCACAGATAATTCCGAGGAACATGCATCATTCCTCCAAGCATGATGCGGTTATATAGAACATGTCAGCGGTTGTTACAACGTTGGCGAGGTTGTTGAAACCCCATAATTGAACCCCTTCTTCTCTCTCTTCTCTCACCCGGCGGCTTCCCCGCCGGGTTCTTCTTTTCCGGTGTGTGGTTGCGCCTATCGGATAGGAGCGTGAGGGCCTTTCATCCAACCCCTGATGCGACACGCCCGGATTGCGTAGCACAATCGTCTATCTGCGTTCACAGGGTCGCGGCATTCCGCCATTCTCCGGAATGCCGTGCTTCAATTGTGCGAAGCAATCCGGGCGTGTCGCATCAGGGGTTGGATGTCGGACTGCCGCGCACGGCGGATTATGAAGGGATTTCGATCGTGCGGGCGGCGCGACCACAACAGTTGCATGATGTTCCTTTCATTGTTCGGGTCGGCACCCGGCCTACCGTACGGTGAAGCCTTACTCTTCTCCATATTTCTTGAGCGATTCGCCCCACTGCTGCAGGGCCTCGTGCAAGGTGAGTTTGCCGTGGTATGACTGGCCGATGGAATCCACGGCGATCGAGTTCGCGTACGCCGTGTACGACAGATACGTGAAGTCGGTGCGCACGTCCTTGGACGCCTGGGCGATGACGGCGTGGGGCTTCTGCCCTCCGAAGAAATCATCGGTCTGGGCCGCGGGTCGCCGAGCGTCGATTTCAGCGGAGGAATGCCCTCCTGCGCAAGATTCCCCTTCACGCCGTCGCTGTGCGCGAACGTGTAGGCGGCCTTGGCCTCGCGGTCGTCTGTGCCGGTCGGCAGTGCGAGCGCACCGCCTCCGTTCTCCCCGTTCGGGGCCTCCCCGGCAGCATCATCGCGCTGGTGGTGCCGACGGCGTCTTGTCGCAGATCCTCAAAGGGGCGCAGGTCACGGCCATGGAATCGGACAGCGCGGTGAGCGTCATCGAAACGGGGTCGTCCAGGCAGCGCACACAGCAGATGCTCGACCATCTCGCCGACAAGGTGAACGGCGTCATCCTGTCCACCGACGCGCCCGGCATCAGTTTCATCCGCGACTATGCGAAGCGCGTGCCGCTGGTCGTGCTGAACCGTCCTCTCGAAGGCGTGGCCAGCGTTGTGCCCGATCCGCGCATCGGCACCGTGCGCACTGAGCCTGCTGAAACGCTACCATCACACCGCGGTCACGTACGTCGCCGGCCCGGCCGCGTCATGGGCCAATCAGTCGAGGTGGCCGCGGTGCATGACATCGGGAACCGCATGGGATTCAAGGTCAATCAGATAGGCCCGGTGCACCCCACAGTCGAGGGCGGCTATCAGGCCGCGCTCGCATTGGAGGGCGGGGACACCACCGCCATCATCACCTACAACGATCTGATCGCGGTGGGCATCGTGCTGCGGTTCACCGCCGACGGCGTGAACGTGCCCGGTGACGTGTCGGTGATCGGATTCGACAACACGCTGATCGCCCCGGTGGTCATGCCGCCGATCACCTCGATCCGCATTCCGCGCGCCCAGCTGGGGCAGGTGGCCGTACACCGTCTGCTGCTGATGATGATATCGCCGATGATCCTGCTGGGGGTGTTCCTGTGGATTCCGGGGATGCCGTTCGGCATATACGTGTTCGCCTGCTGGCGGTGTACCTGGGAGATGACGCCTGAGACTGCCGGATTCGGCGCGCACGCGCGGGGCGAGAAGCGTGACGGGCACGTCGGCATGGCGGGCTGGCTGCGGCGTGCACGGCTGGTGTTGCGCGAGTATGCGAGCACGCTGCGCGTCAAGGAGTTCCGCAAGCATCTGGCCATCTACCTTCTGGTGCAGGTGACGATGGACGTGTTCGGCCAGACGTTCGTGTTCTTCGTGGTGTACGACTGGAACCATACGGCGGCGTTCGCGTCGCTGATGCCGGGATGCGCCGCCGTCTCGCTGCCGCTGATGCCGGTGTTCGGCTGGGCGATGACCAAGATAGGCCCGAAACGACTGTACGCGATCAATTTCATCGGCTGGCTTGGTACGGCCTGGCTGTTCGCGGCGTGGATGCTGGTCGGCACGCTGCCGGAACCGTGGTGGACGGTGTTCCCGTACATCGCGGACATCGACCAGATCGTGACTCGCCGGTACCGTTCCGCCACGTTCTCCGGCATTCAGGCATCGTTCCGTCAGCTGGGCTCGGGAATAGCGACGATTGCCGCCGGCCTGGTGCTGGGCGCGGTCGGCTTCGACGCGACGCGCGCATGGCAGACGACGGTGGCGGGCATTGGATTGGGAGCCGTGCTGCTGGGCTGGTTTACCGTCTTGCCGTCGCGATGGTCATCTGCTGGATTGTGTCCGCCCATCTCGCCATCAACAAGCGTGCGGACGGCATCGTATTGACAGAGATCACCCGCCTGCGCAACGGCGGCGACAAGGCCGACGTCACGCCCGAAACCCGTCATGTGGTGGAACGACTGACCGGTCTGCCCTACGAGAACTGCTGGCGGTAGCCGGCGAGGCGAGACCCATGAACGGCCGCGCAGCAATGCCGTGCCGCTCGCTACACTGGTGAGACATGAGCAAGCATCATCATCGTGACCGCAGCTGGGCGCCCGCGCCGTCGCCGCTGCCCGACGACGCGCACGTCATCGACAACCATACGCATGTGGCATCCGTCATTCCGTTTGCGCGGGCCATGAGCCACGAAGCCGTCGAAAAAGGACAGCCGGAAGTACCGGTGTACGACGTGGAGCAGCTGCTCGCCCAAGCCGCGGCAGTCGGCGTCACCGGCATCATCGACTGCGGGTGCGAGCTGCCGAACCTCATGACCGCCATCCAGATGGCCGTCGACCATCCCGACTCCGTTCATGCCGCCATCGCAATCCACCCCAATGAAGCCGTGCTCCACGGTCACCGCGGCGTCCCCGGGCCGGACGGTCTGTCGCTGAAATACAAGCCCCACCATGACGTGAGCTTCGACGACGCGCTCGCCGAAGTGCATCGCCTGGCCCTCGCATACCCGCATCAGGTGGTCGCCATCGGCGAGACCGGCATGGACCTGTTTCGCACCGGGGAAGGCGCGAAGGAACTGCAGCGAGACGCCTTCCGCGAGCATATCGCGCTCGCCAAGGAGCTGAACCTGCCCATGCAGATCCACGACCGCGACTCGCACCGGGAGGTCATCGAGACGCTGCTCGCAGACGGCAGCCCAGAGCGAACCGTGTTCCACAGCTACTCCGGCGACGCCGAAATGGGCGAGATCGCGCGCGACAACGGCTGGTATCTGAGCTTCTCCGGCACGGTCAGCTACAAGGGCAACGACGGTATCCGCGAATCAGCCCGGCTGGTCGGACTGGACCACATCATGGTCGAGACGGACGCGCCGTATCTTACGCCGATGCCATACCGCGGGCGCACCAACGCGCCGTACATGATCCCGTACACGCTGACGGCGCTCGCCGACGTGTTCGACCTGCCCGTCGCCGAAGTCGCGCGTGCGACGCGGCGCACGACACGCACGGTATACGGGGTGTGACGAGGGACGGCAAGGGCGGCCGGCGTCCTCCCCAAGTTGGAAAAAACCGAAAAGGGGCATATACTGACCGCTTGAATTTGAAATACCAAGGTTTCCGTTAGTAGCTGTACCTAGAATATGCGGATATCATGTGCGGATTATCCCCGTCGATGGAGGAAGCATCATGGCTCAAAAGCCCGATGAAACGTTGTTACGTGCCGACACGTTCACCAACGTCCCGAAAGTCTCCCGTCGCACACTGACGAAAGAGGAGCGCGAAGAGCTTGCAAAGCAGCAGGCGGCAGAAACCAAGGAAGCGGAAAAACTCGCCAAGACCGCAAGCAAGGGCGCGATCGGCCGCTGGTGGCGCAGATTGCAGTCCGGCCCCAACAAGATCTCGCTCGGCATGGCCATCGTCGCGCTCGGCGTGGTCTACGGCGACATCGGAACATCGCCCCTGTACACCGCGCAGACGTTCCTTTCCGGCCAGGGCGGCATCGCCAACACCGACCGTGAGGCCGTGCTCGGCATGCTGTCGCTGGTGTTCTGGTCGATAACGCTGATCACCACCGTCAAATACGTGCTCATCGCCATGCGTATCGACAACAAGGGCGAAGGCGGCATCTTCGCCCTGTATTCGCTGATTCGCAGGCATGGCGCATGGCTCGCCATCCCCGCCATGCTCGGCGGCGCGGCGTTCCTCGCCGATTCCGTGCTCACCCCGGCCGTGTCGATCAGCTCCGCGGTCGAAGGCCTGAAGACGCTGCCGCCATTGGAGGCGCTGTTCAAGGAAAACGGCAACCTGACGCTGATGATCACCGTGGTCATCATCGTCGTGCTGTTCTCCGTGCAATCGCGCGGCACCGAAAGCATCGGCCGCGTGTTCGGCTCCGTGGTGCTGGTGTGGTTCACGTTCCTCGCCGTGGTCGGCGCGGTGAACCTCTCCGGCGATTGGTCCGTGCTCGCGGCGCTCAACCCCGTGTACGGCGTGAAATTCCTGTTCAGCCCGCACAATGCGGCCGGCATCGCCGTCATGGGCACCGTGTTCCTGTCGACCACCGGCGCCGAGGCGCTGTACTCCGACATGGGACACGTGGGACGCGGCAACATCTACTTCACGTGGCCGTTCATCAAGGTCGCCCTGGTGTTCAACTACTTCGGTCAGGGCGCGTGGATCCTCAAGAACCAGAACAATCCCGAGTACCAGCACATGGAGGGACTGAACCCGTTCTTCCAGATGATGGATCCGAACGTGCGCTATGTGGCCGTCATCCTGTCGGTCACGGCCGGCATCATCGCCTCGCAGGCGCTGATCACCGGCGCGTTCACGATGGTGTCAGAGGCGACCGGCCTCAACTGGATGCCCCATCTTCAGGTGCGGTATCCGGCGCGCACCCGCGGCCAGCTGTACATTCCCGTCATCAACTGGGTACTGTGCGCGGCCACGCTCATCGTGCTGGGCATATTCCGGGATTCCGAGCATATTTCGGCGGCTTACGGCCTTGCGCTGACGATCACGATGATCACTACCACGATCCTGCTGGCGGTGTACATGTGGTACGACCGCAAGCGGGTGCTGGCGGTCGTGTTCACCATCGTGTTCCTCGCCATCCAGCTGATGTTCTTCATCGCGTCGATGGCGAAGTTCCTGCACGGCGGCTGGTTCACGATGCTGCTGACGTTGGCGATCCTGTTCATCATGTACACGTGGAACGAGGGCACGCGTCTGGAACGCGCGCAGCGCCGCCACATGATGCCGAAGGACTTCCTGCCGGCGCTTGACCGCCTGCACGGCGACTTCCGCATCCCGTATTTCGCCGACAACATCGTGTATCTGACCAGCGATTCGGATATGCGACGACTGGATACGGACATCTTCTTCTCGATCTTCGCGGATCATCCCAAGCGCGCCCGTGCGTGGTGGGCGGTGTCGGTGCAGACCACCGACGAACCGTTCACGCGCGAGTACTCCGTGCAGAATTTCGGCACGAGCTACCTGTTCCGAGTGCGTATCCGTCTGGGATTCAAGGTGTCGCAGTCTATTCCGGTGTACCTGCACCAGATCATGCACGACCTGTCGGATTCCGGTGACCTGCCGCAGCAGAAGTCCGTCTACCCGAAGGTGGACGCCGACCCGGAGATCGGCACCATCCGTTACGTGCTGATTCACAAGGACCTGATGCCGGAATCCAAGATCTCCACGCGAGGCGCGATGTCGTTGCAGGCCAAGTACGCGATTCGTCACGTCGCCGGCTCCCCGATCAAATGGTTCGGCCTGGCGCCGTTCAACCCGTTGGTCGAGGTTCAGCCGCTGTTCATCTCCACTCGCCGACCGCCGCGTCTGAAGCGCGTCGCGTTGCGTTCGCGCACGCCGCGCGTCAACGATATCGTGACCGTCAGCAAACCGGAAGAACGGCCGGCTGCGAAACCGACCGCGAAGAACGGTGGCTCGGGCAGCACGAAGGCTGCGTCCGCGGCGAGGGACGGAAGCAAGACGAAGCCTGCGGGCTCGGCGCAGAAGGCCACCGCTGCGAAGGACGGCGCTGCGAAGCCTGCAGCCGCAGATGCCAAGGGAGGCGCGAAGGTCGACGCGACGAAAAATGATGCCGTGAAGGTCGACGATTCGGCGAAACTCGCTAAGCAGTAGACGCACACGGGCCGCACTGCCGGCTCGCGTGCGCTCCTGATGGACTGATGGACTGCGGAGGCAAAGCGCCCATGCGTTACGGCCTGGGTGCCGCGTATTTGCGCCAGCAGCCGCCTCAGTACGGGCGATGGTCGTCGGATGGCGCAGCCATGACAGGACCGTTGCCGGCTGTCCCGTTTGCGCAATAGTCGCTCTATGCGCCACCGTCGCGGTAGCCGTCCCGCTGGTACTGCCGTTCGGTGCATATCCGGTTATCGCAAGGACGACCTCTACTGTCTGTGACCGGCGAGATGGCATCACGGTCTGCGTTTGGCCGGTCAGCCGGCTGCCGACTTGTCTGGGAAACTTGGTCGAAATGGATATGTGACGCCTGCCAAGTTGTCCGAATCCCCGGCGGATCATACTGCATGGCTGTTCAGCGCTGAAGACAGTGAACAGTTGTCCGGCGATGAGATTGCCTCGTACCTGCTGTCCGGTCTGCTGACGTATGACACCACACAGAACGGATGCGAGATATTGGACACGCAGGCACGTGATTATCAGGTCGCTGAATTATGGATGACGAACGCTGCCGGCTTGCATGAAGACGGCGAGGATGGCACTGCTGACGATGCTGTGTTTGGCCGCGCAGCTTGTTACGCTGCCATTGGCGTCCATGACGGTTGGATTGCCTGCGCTGGTCGGTTCCGGCGTGAGTCTGCCTCTTGCGACGTTGGCGGCGCTTGTGCCTGCGACGATAATTGCGTGGTCGCTGCCTGGCATGTCTGCGGCTGATGTGGCTGCCGTCAGGAATACGTGGCTGATGGATCGTGCGGCGTTGCTGGTGTTGATTGCGGGAATGATGGCACTGGGTGCGGTGATGATACCGGTATATGGCACGGCCGGGGTCGCGCAGGCGCTATCTGTGGGCGGACTTGGCTGCTTCGGGGTGATATGTGGCCGCCTGTGCGGACTGAGAGTTGGCGCGGCGGCACCTGCTTCATACCTGTTCGTCTGTTGTGCGATTGGCGAGCGGGCAGGTGGACGCTTGTTCTTCTGGCAGTTTCCCTGATGACGACGCTTGCCCGTCAATCGGCCGTTTGTGTGGCCGTATTGGTCGTATCGGCATGTGTCTGCCGGGTGCCGGACCGCGTGCGCATCGCGGCCGTGCGCACGCTATAAGGAACTCCTATAGCCACGCCCGCTTGTCAGCCGCCGCGGCACGATACAGTACCAAGCATGTGCAGATTACTGGGATACGCGACATCGGGATTCAACCTGAGCCTCAACGACGTCCTGGGCATGCACGAGGTGACGGATTTCCGGGATCTCAGCGAGATCCACAATGACGGTTGGGGTGTCGCGTTGCTGTCGAACCCCACTGAGCTGCCGTTTGCCGCCGGCGAGGTACGCAAGCCCGAGACCGGCACGAAACTGTACAAGAGCACACTGGCCGCCCGCCATGACCCGATTTTCCGTGACTTTGCGGACGACCCCGCACGCGGTGGCCTGTGGCACCTGCGTCTCGCCAGCTCCAACCTGCCGCTGATTCTGGAGAACCAGCAGCCGTTCTTCGCGAACGGGCTGAGCTTCATCCACAACGGCGACATCTCCGACGACCGCGGCATCAACATCGTGCTCAATCGTGCGTACCCGATCAATCAGGGTGCGTTCCTGTCGACCGGCGGCCGTTCCGACTCCGCGATCTTCTTCTCGGTCATCCTCGAATACATCGCGTTCGGCTTCGCGCTGGACGAGGCCGTGGCGCAGGCGGTACGCCAGCTGCGTCAGGCGTACCCCAAGTCCAGCTACAACTGCATGATCCAAAGCCAGGACCAGCTCGTGGCTTTGTGCGCCGCCGGCCGCGAGAAGACGTCGCCGCGCATCGTCGAGATTTACGACGAGTACGGCAAGGGCGAGAAAGCTCACGATTACCGTGTGATGAGGTACCGTGACGTGCAGGACTGTGACGGCAAGCCGTCCGGTGTGGTCGTGGCGAGTTCCGGCTTCGAGCAGAACGAGTCCGATGGCTGGAAGGCGCTGAAGAACGATCAGATGATCGTGGCGTCCAACCGTACCGGCGAATACCACGTGCGCTCCATCTGAGAGGCGTCTATCGGGCGATTGATGGCACCCGGCATCTGTAACTTGCTCGCAACGCTCTCCTCTTTTCCTCCTCACCGGCGCGACACGCCCGGATTGCGCAGCACAATCGACGTCGCTGTTTATGATGAAGGCCGGAAAATGGCTGATCTGCGGAAATGCACCTTGCGATTGTGTGATGTTATCGGCGTGTCGCGATGGCTACAATGAGCCGTATGACCAGTTATATCCCCACACTCGACCAGATTGACGAGCTGCACCAGAAAATCGCCCCCTCCCAGGCCGCCTATGACCTGGTGCACATGCATTGTGTTGTCGTGGCGACCATCGCCCGCCAGCTCGCCCGCCATCAGAACGCGCTGTTCACCAACAAGCTGGGCCAGGGCAGCGGCAACGCGCTTGACGATTCCGCCGGGGCAGCTGAACAAGCCGACCTGCCGTCAGACGGCATCACCGGTGGCCGTGTGCCGAAACGCCTGATCGACGAGCATCTGGCGACGATCGGCGGCCTGCTGCACGACATCGGCACGTATCGCGTGCTCAAGCACGACGGCAGTGATGGCGAACCGCTGCAATTCGACGGGAAACGTTACATCCTGCATGGCCTGCTCGGCTACGAGTACTTGCTGGAGCAGGGCGTGGACGAGTCCATCGCCCAGTTCGCGCGCAATCATACTGGGGTCGGCCTGACCCAGCAGATGGTCATCGCGCAGAACCTGCCGCTGCCTCCGGTCGATTACATGCCGGTCAATCTGGAACAGGAAATCGTGATGGTCGCCGACAAATACAACAGCAAGTCGATACCGCCGAAGTTCCTGACCGCGCAAGCCTACGCCAAGCGTGCGGAGCGCTATGGGGAGGCGAACAAGCGGCGCTGGCTGGATCTGGTCGACCAGTACGGTGTCCCCGACGTGCCGGCCCTGGCCGCGAGGTTCCGCATGCGCATGATCTAGGTGGAATCAATGCGCCCCCGCTGGGTGGATAGCCCGGTGGACTGCCCACCCAGCGAGGGCGTATCAGATGAGGCCGTTTATAGCTTGATGATGGTTTCGGCTATGTTGGCAACGGCTTCTGATTCGGTGAGGATGATCACGCAGCGTTTGGGGTCGCCGTGGGTGAGCGACGTGAGCAGCTGCAGGATCTCCACGCTGTCGTCATCGTTCAGCCCGCCCGTGGGCTCGTCGGCGATCAGCACCTCGGCCTCGCAGGCGATGGCGCGCGCGATCGCCACGCGACGCTGCTCCACCACGTCCAGCTTGCCAACCGGAGCGTTCGGGGTATCCACATCGAAATGGACCTTGTGCAGCAGCTCGCGTGCGATCACCGGCTTCGGCTTGAGGAACGTGCGCCCGGAGGCATCCATCGCATACACCAGGTTGCGTTCGGCGCTCATGTCGTCTCGTACCGCATACTGCTGCGGCACCAGTCCCAGTCGATGTCCACGGACTTCGCCGGGCTCAAGCTCCAGCAGGTTCGCGCTTTTGTTCATCACATTGCCGTCATGCGGCCGGATGATGCCGCTCATCACGCCCATCAGGGTCTCGTGCAGCACGCGGTCGTTGTCTGGCAGCAGCACCGAGTACACATGCCCGGCGTAGAACGCCTGGTTCATGCGGTCGAGCACGTGACGGCCGGACTTCTTGTCGGTCACTGTGACCTTGTTCATCGAGAACGTCGGGTAGGACTTGAGACGGATGCTGTCCGCCTTGCTGCGCTTGAGCTCCTTGTCGATGCGCGATGACAGACGCATTGCAGGGTCGACGCTGGCCGATGCCACGGTGACCCTGCCGGCCCTGGTCTTCTTCTGGCCATCACCGGCCGTCTTGCCCCCGGTGCTCAGCTTGAGTGTTTCGTTGACCTTGCTGGCGTTGGCCGCTGCCACATCCAAGTTCTCGTCGGCGGTGTCCGCCGCCGTGGTGCCGGTATCAGCATCGCCGGTATCGGCACTGGTGTTATCGGCGGTGTTGTCGGCGCTGGCCGGCTCCTGCGCGGCGGCATCCTGCGTATCATCTCCGGGCTTCTCGTCGTCGGCCGGTGCCTCCTCGGCGGAGCCATCCGTCGCGACCGTCGTATCGGCTTCCGCGGTAGTGTCGATTTCCGCGTCGGCAGCGTCGATCACGATGGCGTCGGAGTCGTCACCGTCGTCGTCGAAGACGATGGAGAACTGCACGCTGTCCGGTACCGTCGTCGAATCGCTCGCTCCGGCGGCATCCGGGGATTCGGTTGCCGTGTCGGCCGTGGCGTCGGCTGCCGCGTCTGATTCGACCGCCGTGTTCTCGCCTTCGGAACCGGTCAGTGTGACGTCGTCCTCGTTCATGTCGTCCGCCTTATTCGTGTTCGTGTCGTTCATGCCTGCTCCTGTGCCGATTCCGCCGTATCGTCGGCGTCTGCCGTATCACTGTCGTTCGCTGCGTTGTCGCTTGTTGCGGTGTCGTCCGTCCCGCCGTCATCCACGACCTCGACCTCATTCGAGGAACGGGCCGCAAACAGCGTCCTGACACGGAACAGCAGCACGCGGATCATGGCGATCACCATCAGGACCACAATCGTGCCGAGACCGCTCCAGATGACAGTCCAGATCAGGTTGCCCGGCACACTGACCGCATTGCCGTCGGCGAGCTTCGTGGCCAGCGGCTTGACCGCGAACGCGCCGACGACCATGCCTACGGCGAATCCGACAAGGTTCAGCAACAGCGTCTCCAGCATGAACTGCCAGGCGATACGCCCACGCGAGACGCCGATGACGATCTGGTTGCCGATTTCACGCCGACGGCCGACCAGCAGGCTCGATCCCCACGAAAGCAGCAACAGTACCGCGCCCACAATCCAGAGGGCGGCGAGCATAGGCTTCATCGAGCTCGCCAGGGAGCGCAGCGGCGCGATCTGCTTCTCGTGCTCGCTTAGCGTCGGCGAGGTGAGCTCATGGTTCGCGGGCAGCTTTGCCTTCTTGATGACTTTCTCGAACTTCCGATAGGTCGACATGCTGTCGAGCAGGAATGAGATGTTCAGGTCGGGAATCAGCCAGCCTTTGCCGTCGGCCGCATACAGGCCGTCCATCGCGAAGGTGTAGTACGCGGTGTAGATGACGTTGTCGCGGTTGTCCTTGGCGAGCTTGGCGTCCGAACCCTGCCCCGCGGCGGCCGGCTCCGTGTACTCGTAAATGCCGCGGACGGTCTGCTCGATGGTCTTCTTCGCGTCGTTCGGGAACGCGACGGTGAACTTGTCGCCCACGTCCAGGCCGTTCTTCTTCGCGAACGCCTGTGAAATCAGCACGCCTGTCTTCGACTGGCTCGAGTAGTCCAGTTGCTTGCCCTTGACGATCTTGTACCGGCCGAGCTCGTTCTCATGCGCGGCCTCCAGCGAAGAGAAGCTGCGGTACAGCATCTCGCCGCCGGTCTTGTCGGCGCTCTGGTCGTCGGTGCCGGCGATGGCCTTGACGTCGCCGCTCTGCCGCACCGGCACGGTGATGGTGAGCGCATAGCTGTACGTCAGGCCGGCGGCCTGCAGCGCAGACGCGTAGTTGTCGTATGCGTCGAACGCCAGGTAGTTCTTCGTATAGGAAGAATCGGCGCCGTTGTAGGTTGCCTTGGTCTTCGCATCCGGGCGGATGACGGCGCTGACCAGCTGGGGGTTGTAGCCATCGGTGGCCGATTCATCGGCGTGCAGGACGGAGAAACCGAACAATGTCCCGAATGTGACGATGATGGCGATGAACATGGTCAACAGCGTGCGCCATTTGCGGCGGACTATGGATGACCATGCGTTCTTGAGAACGAACATGCGTGTACTTCTCCAGTTCTTCCCAGCGGGGGCTGCGATCATGGCAACCGTGCGCCCGCGTTTTCGTGACAGTGGCCGGGACGCCACCCGAAGAACCCCGAAAGGCCCCGTAAAGCACGGCATCCCGTAGGCAACACTATGGTCGCGCTATGTGTATGTTATCTTGCTCCATACTGTTATACCCCTCAATGAAGTCTGAAAGCAGTCTGACAAGGTCGCGGGTGTTGTGCCGGGCCATCCTTCCGGTCCCGGGCAATGGTGAAAAAACGTCGAAATACAACGGTTCAGAAAGAAGACTTAGCGTGCGGTAAGCATCGCACGGTATCATCTGAGGTTGTATTACGTAGCGTCGAGAGCCGGTCCGCCCGAAAAGACGGTGTGACGGCAGACCATCGAACCCGACGGAACGATAATGGTCGTCGCGTGGAACGACGGACGCGACAAAACGGAATGTAACACGAAGCAAACGAGGTTAACCCATGCGCCGATCCCCCCAGCACATCGGACGAAAAGGACATCAATTCCTGTCTCAAGCGCTGCGTCCGCGGCGCATCGTGCTGTATGTGGTGTTCGTGCTACTGGGAGCCGTGTTGTCGGTCGTCGGCATCTACGGAATCTCCGCGCTCAAACTGTACACGGAGGCGAACCGCTTCATCTCCGCTTCCGAAAACCTCGCCAACACCGCGCTCGGCTGCGGTGGCGGAGGTAACATCGGCACGTCCGCACGTGAGATGGTGACGTCCACGCGGGCGCTGCGCGACGAACTGGACAAGTCGCAGTGGACGTTCCTGCGCGACCATACGGCGTACGGGAACGACATCACCGCCGCGCGCACGATGCTGGACGCCATGGGAAACCTGGTGGACGGGCCGTTCACCGATTTGATGGACCTGAGCAAGCAGCTGTCCGGCTTCTCCATGAAAGACAAATCCGTCGACCTGAGCGCGGTGACGGCCATGCCGGGCATCGTCAAGCAGGCCCGAGCCGACATCAAAGTCGAGACGCGGCGGCTGGAGAAGCTGGCGCCTCCGAAGAGCTCGAGCATCGCCTCCATGGTGAAGACCGGCGTCTCCGGCCTGAAATCCGTGGACAAGATGCTCGACGAATACGACGAGCTGATCAACCTGCTGCCGCAGCTGCTGGGCGAGAACGGTGAGCGCACGTACCTGGTCGCGATCTACAATCCGGCCGAGCTGCGGTCCGGCGGCGGCATGGTCGGCAACATCGCGCCGGTGACCGCCGACCACGGCAAGGTCACGATCGGCGACTTCATCGCCACCACCGACATCACCTATGGCACGCAGCCGTACGATGCCGAGAACGTCAAGGAAGCCGCGGTGTTCGGCGACCAGGTGTGGAAATACCCGCAGACGACCACCGTCAACCCGAACTTCCAGCGGGCTGCGGTCACATTGAAGAACATGTGGCTCGCGCAGCCGGGCAATGAGAACCAGGAGATCGCCGGCGTGTTCGCGCTTGACCCCGTGTTCCTGCTGTCGCTGATTGGTGCGACGGGATCGGTCAAGCTCAGTGACGGCAAGGTACTGGACGGCACGAACACGGTCAAGTTCTTCCTCAACGAGCTGTACGTGGACCACCCGATCTACAAGGAGCAGAACGCCTACACCAACAAGGCGTCGAAGACGATCATGACCCACGTGTTCTCGGGCGCGGGCACGTCGACGCTGTCGCCGATGCTCAAGGCGCTGCGGCAGACGTCCGCGAACGGCCATTTCAAGCTGTGGATGGCGCAGGAGGAGGAGCTGGCGGCGCTCGTCCAGACCAAGGTCTTCGACGCGAACGTCGCGGGCATGATTCCCGGCAGTGTGGAACAGCCGAAGGCCGGCGTCTACGTGACCGAGGCGAAGCCCAGCAAGCTCAGCTGGTATCTTGAGCCGAGCATCACCGTCAAGAAGACGTGCGGCAGCGATTTCGCCGCGAACTCGTACCGCATCAGCGACGAAGTGGACGCGCCCGCCCGAGCCACCAACCCCATGACCATCGCGAGCGCCGGTCTCGGCGACGAATACACGGTGACGGTACGGTTGAAGAACACGATGACCGAGGAGCAGGCGAAGTCATTGCCGGCGTTCATTACCGGCAATACGGAGAAGGGCACGATGCAGCCGCGACTGTTCCTGATGGCGCCCGAAGGCGGCGCGATCACGTCGCTCGCCTACGAAGCCGGCGAAATGGTGTCGAACGGCACCGTGGAGGACCGCCAGTTCATCAACCTGCGTCTGACCCAGGGCATCAAGCCGGGTGAGACGGTGACCATCGCGTTCACCGTGCGGGCGGCGGAGAAGGCGAAGTCGACGCTGGACGTCGTCACCACGCCGATTATCAACGAGAAGGGCATCTACACGGGCACCAACGGCAAGGTCACCGACACGTGCGGCGCTGATGTGCCGGATGCGGTGGAGGACCAGTGGGCGGGAACTGGCAGCGACGGTTCCGCGAACGGTGACGGCAGCTCGAACGGCACCGACGGCACCGACGGTGGTAAATCCTCCGGCAAGACCTCATCGAAGCCCGCCGACGAGAACAAGAACTCCACCGACTCCTCCAATGGAGGTGTGCTGGACAAGCTCAGCAGCATCAAGGATGGCCTGAGCTGTCCGGTGGATCTGAAGAAATTCATGTAGCCACGGACGGCCGCGCGGGCACAGCTGTGCGTGTCCGCGCGGGCACCTTACGTAGGCTGACGGTTGCTGGCGAACTCGCGGATTTCGTCGCGGGTCGAATCCTTCGACCCGTCGTCCACGAACAGGAAGCGATAGTCGATGCGATCGTCATCGTCCGGTGCCAGCTAGGCGTTCTCAGAGAGCGTGGTGAGCCGGGCGAACAGCATCGGCAGCGACTCCTCCTCGTTGTAACAGGGTATGAGAATCGTCACGGTGCGTTTGTTTTCGTTCGTTGTCTCTTCCCTTTGATGCCTGATCTGGTGTGACGGCCTGCGGCATGTAATCGACTTCCGCTAGCCATGATAGTGGAAGTCGATTATGCGCGTGGTGTTCCATTCTGGCATTTTCGTATGGTTTCACCGGTCTGATGGCCGGGCTGGCCGGTTCCGCCGGCAATGTGGACAACTGTGGATAAGGGGTGAGTTATCCACTTATCCACAGATTTTCGAGGGTGGGTGGCGCCGGGAGCCTTGGGTGTGCCATGGTGTGCCTATGCGCGAGGACGCGGAGGGACCGTGACGGCAATGGCGCATACGAAAAGGAGCGATCATGGCGACATCATTCTCGATGGATACCATCGGATTTCTGCAGGCTATCAACAAGTTGGAGCGGCGATTCGAGGAACTCGTCTCTCCGGAGACTATGCGCAAGGTGTGCGAAGACTATGACAGGGACGGCACGCCCACGCCATGGGATCACCGGCTGTACGCGCTGGCGCGCGACGTGTTCGCGTGCGGCAGCTGGACGACGAACCTGTGCGCGGCGGCGATGTCATTCAACGGGCGGCTGGTGGGCGAGTGCCGGAGGTTTCTTCACGGCTGCTCCGAAACGGTGCGCAAGTACGGCATCTCGGTGTGGCTGTACGAGCTGCTGAACGATTCCACGCTGGCTCTGTTTCGCGACGACCCGTCCGATTACATGCCGTCGCTGATTCGTATGACGACCGTCGAGGAACTGATGCGACGGCCTCGCGGCAGGAAGCGGTTCGGCAACCGCAAGCAGCGCGGGCTCGCCATGGAGGAGCATTCGACGCAGATGCACCGGCTGGCGGCATACACCCTGCTCAATTGGGGTGCCGATGAGCGGCGCAGCCTCGACATCGCTCGGATGCTGCTGCTGTACCCCGGCATCGGCATGTGCATGCTGCGCGAGGACGGAGACGTGTTGCGCTTCGGTGCGGCGCCGGACATGCGGTATCGGCGCGTGGTCGACTATCTGCACGAGCGGCGGGCGCAGGCCGATGCGGAATACGAGCTGCATGGCAATCAGTGGATGAGTGAGTATATGGGTCGTCATGACGATGAGGAACCGGCTGTCGGAGAGATTGCGACGGCAGATCGCGACGCGGGCGGATGCTCGTCGAAGCGAGATGGCGTTCGCGGATATGCCGAGGTGGGCGACGAGTCGCTGTGCGACTGCGAGAGCTGCGCCCGCATCGACATGGAGGATAGGCTGGATCTGCTGAAATGCGAGCGGCGATACATGTACGATGTCGTCCGGCTGATTGATGCATACGAGAAGATGTGGGACGATGAACCAATAGATGTCGATGACCGCATGCTCGCGCTGGAACACAATCGGGATGTGCCGGGAGAACCACTATGGCAGGATGTGGCGTTCCTGAACGATCTGGCATACTCGCTGATGGGCGACGTGATGGCCCATGACCTTATCCTCGGATTCGAGCGGCGAGACCGCAAGCGGTTCGACCGAGGCGTCGAGCAGCTGGAACTGCTTACGGAGACGCTCGTCCGGTTCGGTCTGCTGTCATTGCCGATAATCGCGTTCATGAACGGATTCGATGAATTCTCACGGGGACTTGATGACGACTACGCGACGGACGGCACGCTTTACAGTACGTCCGAGGCGGACATACAGCGTCTCACACGCCGTATGCAGAAGCGTCTCGACAAGCTGAGCGAGGAGGAAATGAACGCGAAGGCACATTTGGGCGAGTCCTTGGCGAACATCGTATTGGCACGGTTCCCGGATGAGCGCCTGGCGCGGGGGTGCGCTTTGGCGTTGTTCCGCGGCAATCCGGACCAATATGATGAGGTCGTGGAATCGATGCTGATGCGCCCTGATGACGATCCCGGTGACATGGGCCCCGGCGACGGTGATGATGCGCCCCTTGGCGATGTTCCCAATGACGACGTGCTCAGGAAGCTCGACTTCGATGTCGAGGAACTGGACGACGACCTGGAGCTGGCGATGGCCGTTGACCTGTGATCGCGGGGGCTCGGGCCGCGGGCTGGGCGTCATCGCGAGATTAAGGTACACCCGGCATCGTGCCCCACGTATGGGTGCACGCTGCCGGGCGGCGACGTGAGTAGGCGACTCAGTACGGGTGGCTCAGTGCAGGTAGTCGGCGGCGTTCGTCGGGCTGGACGGCACGGCGTGACCCTCCGTCACCGTGCCCAGACCGGACAGGTATGCCTCGCGGCCGGATTCGATGGCGTGCTTGAACGCGCGGGCCATCAGCGGGATGTTGCCGGCGCTCGCGATGGCCGTGTACGCCATCACCGCGTCCGCGCCCATCTCCATGGCCTCGGCGGCCTGACTCGGGCGGCCGATGCCCGCGTCGATGATCACCGGCACGTGCGTGTTCGCGATGATAACCTCGATGAAGTCGCGCATGCGCAGTCCCTTGTTGGAGCCGATAAGCGAGCCGAGCGGCATCACGCAGGCGGCGCCGGCCTCCTCAAGCCGCTTGGCCGCGATCGGATCGGGGAACATGTACGGCATCACCACGAAGCCCTCCTTGGCGAGCATCTCGGTGGCGCGAATCGTCTCCTCGTTGTCGGGCAGCAGGTACTTCGTCTCGTGCTCGATCTCGACCTTGACGAAGTCCGTCTGGCAGACCTCGCGGGCGAGACGCGCAATGCGCACGGCCTCCTCCGCGTTACGCGCGCCGGACGTGTTCGGCAGCATCGTGATGCCCTTGGGGATGTAGTCGAGCAGGTTGTTCTCGGTCGTGCGGCAGCGACGCAACGCCATCGTCACGATCTGTGTGCCGGCGTTCTCTATGGTCGCCTTGATGAGGTTCAGGTCGTAGCGCCCCGAGCCGAGGATGAAGCGGCTGGTGAACTTGTGCCCGCCGAGCACCAGCGGGTCGGCGTCGCCGGTCGCGATGTCGTCGTAGGCGTGCGCGTCCGGTTCGGGGAGCAGCGCGGTGTTCGTCGCCGTGCCGATGAGTTCGTCGAGCACCGGGTCGTCCGATTGGGCGGCCGGTGTGGTTGATGCGATGGTCATGATGGTACCTTTCTTTGAGGTATATGACGCTTGATGCGTGCGGTATTCGGGTCGGAGTGCGGTTCGCTGGCCGGCATCGGCATGAGCCCGTGCCGATGCCTTGCCGCGTGTTTGCCGGGCTCTCAGCCGCCCTGCACGAACGTGACGATTTCGACGGTGTCGGTGCCGCTCAGCATGGTCTGTGCGCGCTTGTCGCGCGGCACGATGGCACCGTTCACCTCGACCGCCACGCGTCCCGCGTTAAGGCCCTTGCGCGCGATGAGCTCGTCGACGCTGAGCGGCGTGGCGATGTCCTCCTGCTGCCCGTTGATGATCATGTGTCCCTCCTCGGTCGCTGGCGTGATTCCCATATCGGCGACATTGCGCTGCCGGCCGTTGCCGGTCGATCTCCGATCGGGTGCGCCGGCGTCCGCCGATATGAAAAACGGGTCTCTGGAGCAAGCCGTACCCTGTGAGGTGGTGCGCCCCTCCATGACCCGAATCATGCGTTTTTCGTTATGCCTGTTCTGTTATATGCCGGGATGCCCGGTGCGTTTGGCTGGGAACCGTCCGCCATCGGTTGGCGGATGCCGATTGTTGCTGCGCTGCGACTGGACAACTCGTCCCTACGGCGGCATTACCCGCATCAAGTTGACGGTCGAAGCGTCGCTTCCTCTCAGCCTTGCGGCTCCCGTTCGGTTGCGCCTTCATCATAGCCCAGACCGCGTGACATCGCGCCCGGCCGCAGGGCTTCGCGGCCTTTCAGAATCCCTCGAATTGGTTATGATTGTCGTAACGAAGAGACAGGGGATGATGATGGCCAGATGCGCTCGATGTGGTAATGAAATTCCAGCGGGATCGGTGTTCTGCACATACTGCGGCATTCCGGTCGCAAGCGGTGCCGCCGCAGCGCCCGGTAGCGGGGCGCAGATGCCTCAACCTGGTACAGCCGCGTCCGGCTTCGCTCCGAACACAGTACCCGGTACGGGGACGTTGCCGCCTGTCCCGCAGCCAGCGGGCCCCGCGGATAACGGCGGCAGCGCACCCCAAGGTCAGCCCGGGTCGCAATCCCAACCCGGCAAGAAGCCACCACTTACGCCCGCGCAACGCAAGAAGCGCAAGATCATCATCGCCATCATCGCGGCCATCGTCGTCGTGGCGATCGTCGTCGGCGGAGTTGCCGCATTCCTCATCCTTCACGGCAGGAAGAACGCGGCCGCGGGCCCCGTGCAGACCAGCGACACGACTGATGCAACGCCGAAGAAAACGCAAAAGCAATCCCCGACGCAGATCGAAGGCAAAAAAGCGGTCAGCGAAGTCACCATGACCAACTTCGTCTGCAACTACGACACCTCCGACTGGGGGTGGGACGGCGGCGCAGTGGTTTCCGACGTAATGCCCTGCGCCAACGGCGATGCGAGCTCCAGCAGCGATTCCGACTATGGCAGTTCCAGCCAATCCGCCGATGACGGGCAATATGCGTTCGGCGTCTGGACGCCGGCAATGGACGAATCGAAGGTGATCTACTTCTCGGCTCTGAAATCCGGGGAGAAGATGTACTCCGATCCGGTCGTCGCCGCCACATACGGTCCCAACCCGGCCGTGTTCGTGATCTACGCGGTCAAGACCAAGGCGGTCGGCACCACGCCGGAAACCGTGCACCTGTTCGCCCATCAGGTCGATTTGAAATCCGGCGAATTGTCCGATCGCATCGATCTGCGCACCGAGGAAGACAATCTGATCAACCTGCAGCAGGATTACGAATTCGATGTGCTCGCGCAATCCAACAATCGCGTCGCCATCGAGAAAAGCTGGAAGACGACGGAGAAGAGGACTGTCAACGACGATCAGCGTGAGGTCGAAATCGGCCACAAGCAGATCATGGGATTGAGCGGCGGCGCGAAGCAGGCCGAGACCTTGCAGACGTTCAAGGACAGCGTGAGCATCAGCAAGGACAGCGGCGGATACCAGTCGTTGAACACTACTGAAGTCGATGTGGACGATTACCACGTGTTCGACACATATGTGGTCAAGGACAGCGCATACCACCTGTATTCCATCGACAGCAACAAGGAAATTGTGAAGATCCCGCTGGATTACTGCTCGCCCGGCGACACCTACCGATGCGACTTGCAGGGCCTGTATCGGTTCGGCGCGAATCAGTACGTGCTCAATCCCTCCGAAAGCTATAACGGCAACAAGCTGCTGATTCTGGATGCAGGCACGGGCAAGACCAAAAAAGTCACCGACCTGCTGAACATCAACACGAAGGATGACCAGTACGTGAACTTCACGGACTTCGGCCAGTTCTCGGACGGTTCCCTGTATTTCCAGTGGGATGAGTCGAGCGACAGCAAGCGTGTGTTTATCCTCTCGCGCGACCTGAAGGTCACCGAGGTGCTGGACGGCGGGCGGTGGGCCCGCCTGATGCTGAACTCCGGTGAGTTCGAAGGAGCCAACTATCTGCTGAAGCAGTTCTACGTCAAAACCACGGACGAGAACATCATCGTCGACGAGAAGGGCGAGACGGTCGGCAGCTACACGTTGACCCCGTCGGACGATGACGCGGACGACTACGACCATACGGCCGTGGACTGGATTATGTGGAGGGATGGCTCCGAGAACACGGTGACGGTCACGCGCGGGCAGGCGCCCGGCGAGCCGGCCCCGGACTCGTCCGACGGCAGCGGGTCGAGCAGCGGCGACGGCAGCGCCGGTGACAGCAGCTCCGGCGACTGACCACGCGCCGGGCGGTGCCGCCCTCATGACCCACCTCCATACTCTCTGAACGGTAGCTGCACGGCCGGAAACGTCGGCATGACATTATGGCGTTGTCTGGTGGCAATCCTGTGACTATCACTTTCCTTCACATAAACGGTGTCACAATGAAAGGTATGACTTACAGGAACGACAAAACTGGGGAAGCCACGGTCGAGCACACCTGTGATGCCCGTGCGGTGTTCGACAAGCTCGCCATCATCGTGGTGACATATAAGCGCCAGCAGTTGCTGGAGGAACTCCTGGCCTCATTCGCGCAGCTGACGGTCGCGCCATGGCGCATCGTCATCGTCGACAACGAACACTCCGACGAGACGCAGGACATGGTCGACGAATTCCGGGAGAAGGCCGACGGTCTGTGGGGGACGACGGACGCCGACCGCAAAGGTGGCACGAGCCGTGTGGTGTACGCTCCGCAAACCGACAATCTTGGCGGTGCCGGTGGGTTTTCCGTCGGAGTAAAAGTCGCGTACGATCTCGGGGCGGAATGGTTCTGGGTGATGGACGACGACGTCGCCGTACTGCCTGACGGCATCGAGAAGCTCGCGAAATGGGGTCGCGACCATGACGTGATCCAGGGCGGCAAGCTCGATTTCGACGGCGGGCCGTTCTACTGGCAGTACAACTTCATCGTGCCGCTGGGCATCCCGAGCCCGATCGCGCCGGCCGCATTCGGCTCCGCCGGGTACCGCGTGATGAACACGCTGTGCTTCGAGGGCGGGCTGTTCCGCAGGCGCATCGTGGAGAAGATTGGGCTCCCCGACCCGCGGTTCTTCATCTACTGGGACGACACGATGTACGGGTATCTGGCCAGCAAGGTCACCAACTCGATTGTGGTGCCCGACGTGGTGATGCGGCGCACGCGCGACATCAGCAACTGGGACATCGCCGGATTGCGGCAGCTGAACTCCACCTCGGACATGAACCGGTACCACATCCTGCGCAACCGCGGGTACATGGCCCGGTACTTCATGGTGCACGGCGACTACCGGCCAGTGCTGTTCGCCCTAGGAACGGCCGCCACGGTGGCGAAAGAGGTTATTCGCCTGGTCGCGGTCGACCGCGAACACGTGCGCACCGGGCTGGTGCAGATCGCCAAGGGATGGCGGGACTCGCACAAGCTGATGCATGACCCGAAGTGGCGGCCGATGCCGCCGTTGGTGCGGCAATAGCGTCAGGGACGCTCTCAAAACTCGCGGATACAAGCACTTTTTGCGTATATTCATGCTGTATCTGCGAGTTTTGAGAGCGCGATTTTACGCGACGACGAAATCCGACACGTCTTTGATCAGGTCGAAGGCGTCATCACCGCGTGTGGTGAGCACTCGCAGACAGATGCCGTTGACGGCGCGGCTGACTCCCAGCTCGCCGGGGAAACCTATGGCGTCCGCGTGGGATCGGATGAAGTCGATGAGTTCGTTTTCCGCCTTGATACGGGCGGCCTCGATGCGGGCGCGCACCGCTTTTCGGCCGACATGTCGGGATCAGCCGCCGTTGCTGGCTCCGCCGTGGGGCCTGCGGCATCCCGTGGCGCAGGCGGCGACGCGAGCGGATCGACCTCCGGCACATGCGCGTACAGCACGCCGCAGTGGGTGAAATTCCGCCACATGCCCAGTTCCGTATAGTCGAGCTGTCGCCGATCGGTCTGCTGGCCACCGGCGATGCGTAGAGTGAATGGGGTGTCGAGGACTCCATGAGCGCGACGGGGCTGAATTATGTGCCGCAGTACATCGCCCGCGGCTTCTCGTGGGATGCGCTGCTGCCGTACTATTCGCTGCAGGGGTTGCCGGACGTGGTCGGCTACATCCTGTCCGCCGTGATCGTCGATGTGCTGCGTTCGTTCGCCGGAGCCGGAAAGACCGTGCTGTTCTCCACCACCACGACATCGTTGAGCGGCTCATCCCCCGCATCATCCACATACACCCCGCCGACTAAACGCGGGACCCGCTGGCACAGCCTCTGCGCGACAGCCCTCCGGGCCTGCAGTTGAGGATGGCCTGCGGGCTACGGTCTTTCTGGCTCGTCGGTTGGCTTGTACTCGCCTACGGTTTCCGCTGTCTGCTGTACGTCTCGTCCCATCAGCAGCAGCGTGTTGCGGATTCAACGGGGTGAGAAAGAAAAAGAGAATGCGCCGAACCACGAAAGCGCCTGTCGGCGCAAAGGCCGCTCGCAGCGGCAAAAAATGGAGCCCGGGGCTATGCATGGCCCGGCGCGAATTCCTATTGTACAGTCGCGCTCGACGCTTCGCAGCGCCGTGTCGCGTGGGGTATGAAACGGGGGAAAATTACGGAAAGCGGCGGTGGAAAGCAGTAGTGGAAAACGACAGTGGAACGGCCTATTCCAATCGTCCGCGCCGCCACAGATTCGCCCCGTGGCGGAAATCCTTGGCCGTGGCGAACAGGTTGCCGGCTGTGTGCATCAGTTTCGCAGCCTTCGCGCGCGCCCGCTTCTCAACGGCCGACGGGTGGCTGCCGGCCGCAGCAGACGCAGCGGAACCGTCGGAAACATCAGATGATCCGGCTTCGCTGGAACCGCCCAGCGAAGCCAGTTTGCGCGCTTCGATACGCAATCCCAACGCAACCACGTCGGTGAAGGCGGCGGCCCGCTCAAGTGCCACGGCGAAATCGCCTGTAAACGCGCCGGCCAAAATCGAATCGGCGGTACGTGCGATGTCGTCTTCCGTCGGTGCCTGGTCCACGCCGGCAATCGCGGAAGCGGTGGTGGCGACGGGCTCGCCGACGCGCCACAGTCGCGCGATCGATTCGCGGTTCTTCCGCATCCACGTACGCAGCAGATACAGTCGCCACAGAATGCCCGGCAGCGAGTCGGGGTCGGCATGGCTCCACAGTTCGGCGATCACGTCCACGCCTTCGCGGTCCACCAGCGTCAGCACGCGGTCCACCAGTTCGGCGTCCTGCGTGTGGTGCACGCGGTCAAGCAGCGCCGCGGCCGACGCATGGCACATTTCGTTGATTTCCGCCGGATCGGCGCCGCCGGCGATATTGTCGGCCATCATCTGGTCGAGCTGGCCGGGGCGTGCCGGACGCGGCGAACCGGTGTTCGTGAAACCGGCGGAACGGCTGGGAACGACTGAACCGGAACCGTAGTGCATGTTAGTAGACAATGGGGGAGACCTTCTGAATGTCGATGATGCTGGGGCCTTGCGGTGTGTCGATGATGAACAGCGACATGGCGGTGCCGGTAGGCATGTATGGCGATTTTGCGATGAGCTGCTTGGCAAGCTGCTTACGCGCGCACAGGCCGCGCAAATGGTCGTACATGCCGCCGATGACCGGCCGGTGCATGCAGATGGCCGTGGTTTCGCGGCTGTTGAGCGTCTGCGTGATCTGCTCGCGGAACGCCAGCCATGAGACCGCCGGATGCTCGGCGAACGCGTCCTCCGTCAACGTGTTGATGTGTTCCATCGGCCGTTCGGTCTGCCAGCTCAGCACCTGCAACGTCTCCTGGCAGCGCAGCCACGGCGAGGTGGCCAGTCGCGTCGGGTTGAAACAGGCGAGCTCGCGGTTGAGGGCGAACGCCATCGCCGCGCCTTTCGGCGTGATCGGACGGTTCGCGTCGGTGCCCTTCCACGACTTGCGCGATTCAGCCTTCGCATGGCGTACGATCAGCAGATTCTGCGCGGTCGCGGCACCCTCCTGCACGCGGTCCACGAACACTGCCAACGTGTCCTTATCGGTCGAATGGGACAGTATTTTGCGCGCCTCACGTACGGAAACCCAGACGATATCGTTGATTTCGCCCACGTCCGCGCGGTGCACCGGGCCGAACGCGTCCAGCAGATGTTCGGCGTCGTCGGCGGAAATCGGCTGCGCCATCCAATACAACGTGTGCTTGGTGTCGGCCGTGCAATCGTGCGAATGCCGGGTCTTCTTGCCCTCTTCGGACAACGGGTATTCGACTTCGCACAGATACGGTCCGAGTTTGACCGGCGACCCCGTCTCTTCGCCGATTTCACGCACCGCCGCATGCCGATGCGTCTCGTTCTGCTCGAGTTTGCCTTTCGGCCAGCTCCAATCGTCATACTTCGGACGGTGCACGATACATACTTCAATGCTGTCGAGCTGTTCCTGCGCGGATTTGCTACTGGCGATCGCAGGATCGTTCGCGATATCGCTGCCCGCCTTCCATCGCCATACGATGCCGCCGGCGGCTTCCACGATGCGTCTCATCTTTTCGCTCATATTGTCCTATTCTAGGCTGGGCCGGGCTGGCGGCGGCGCGTGACGTCCGAACATACAGAAAATGGCCGGGCCCGCAAGGTGCGGAACCGGCCATTCGCCTCGATCGATCAGTGCCTTACCGGTCGACGCGTGTGTTTCTTGATGAGGTATTCCTGGCTGTCGACCAGCGGTCGGCCTTCCTCATCCTTGCAATGGCGCACATAGGTGCCATCGGCCTGCATATGCCAAGACGCGGTGGAATCGGCCATCTGCAGATCGACGTACTTGATGAGCTCATCGATCTGCTCCGGAGCCACGATGCGGACCAGCGCCTCGACTCGACGGTCGAGGTTGCGGTGCATCAGATCGGCGGAACCAATCCACACTTCCGGACCGGCCGCAGGGCCTTCGCCGATCTGCGGGCCATCGGAGTTGGCGAACGCGTAAATACGGCTGTGCTCAAGGAAACGGCCGAGGATCGAACGCACGCGGATGTTCTCGGAAAGTCCCGGAACGCCCGGCTTGAGCGCGCAGATGCCACGTTCCACGATGTCGATCTTCACGCCGGCCTGGCTTGCACGGTACAGCGCGTCGATGGTCTTCTCGTCGACGATGGAATTGACCTTGATCTTGATCCACGCTTCCTTGCCGGCGCGTGCGGCGTCCTCCTCGCGGCGGATGCGCTGAATCAAGCCGGAACGCACGGTGCGCGGCGCCACCAGCAGACGGTGGAAGCTCGACTTCGGCGCGTAGCCGGACAGCTGGTTGAACAGGCGGGTCATATCCTGGCCGACCACCGGATCGCAGGTCAGCAGGCCCAGGTCGGTGTAGATACGTGCGGTCTTCGGATTGTAGTTACCGGTGCCCACGTGGCAGTAGCGGCGCAGGCCGTCGGCTTCCTGACGCACCACAAGGCTCAGCTTGCAGTGGGTCTTCAGGCCGACGATGCCGTACACCACGTGCACGCCCGCGCGTTCCAGCTTGCGGGCCCACGCGATGTTGGCGTCCTCGTCGAAACGCGCCTTGATCTCGACCAGCGCCAGCACCTGCTTGCCGGCATGCGCGGCGTCGATCAGCGCGTCGATGATCGGCGAATTGCTGGACGTACGGTACAGCGTCTGCTTGATGGCCAGCACCTTCGGATCGGCCGCGGCCTGCGCCAGGAACGCCTGCACGGACGTTGAGAAGGAATCGTATGGGTGGTGCAGCAGGATGTCGCGCTCGCGGATGGCGGCGAAAATGTCCTGCGCACGGGACGATTCGACTTCGGCGATCTGACGATTGGTGGTCGGAATGAACGGACGGTACTTGAGATCCGGACGGTCGATGCTGCCGAGCTCGAACAGCACGGTCGCGTCAAGCGGCGCCGGCAGGCGGTAGACCTCGTCGGCGCTCACGCGCAGCTGGTCGGCGAGCAGCTGGGACAGGAACGGGCTGGTCTCGTCGGAGATCTCCAAACGGATCGGCGGTCCGAAACGACGGCGCAGCAGCTCCTTCTCCATGGCGTTGAGCAGGTTCTCGGCGTCATCCTCTTCCACGTCGATGTCCTCGTTACGGGTGACGCGGAAGGAGCGTGCCTCCTTGATGATCATGCCCGGGAACAGGGATTCCAGGTGGGCGATGATCAGGTTCTCCATGGTGATGAAGCCATAGCGCACGTTGGTGCTCTCGTCTTCGGTCAGATCGTCGACCGGCACGAGTCGGTTCAGGTTGCCAGGAACCTTCACGCGGGCGAAGTGCGACTTGCCGGATGCCGGATTCTCCACCAGCACGGCGAGGTTGAGGGAACCGCCGGAAATGTACGGGAACGGGTGGGCCGGATCCACGGCAAGCGGCGTCAGGACAGGGAACACCTGCTGACGGTAGTAGCGCGACAGGCGCTCTTGCTCGGCCGCGGTGAGCTTGTCCCAGCTCAGCAGCACGATCTGTTCCTTCGCCAGGTCGGGGAGGATGTGATCGATGATGTAGTGCGCGTGCTCGTCCTGCAGGCGGTGGGCCTGCTCGCTGATGGCGCGCAGCTGCTGCCTCGGGCTCAGTCCGGAAGCGGCCGTCACGGCGATGCCGGTGTCGATGCGGCGCTTCAGGCCGGCCACGCGGACCATGAAGAACTCGTCGAGGTTGTTCGCGAAGATCGCGGCGAAGCTCGCGCGTTCGATGACCGGCAGGTCCTCATCCTGTGCAAGCTCGAGGACGCGCTTGTTGAACTTCAGCCAGCTCAGCTCACGGTCGAAGAAACGGTCGTTCGGCAGCGGTTCCTCGCCTGCCTGAAGCTCGCGCTTATCGTTCTTATCGGTCTCAGCGATATGCTCAGCTATTTGGCTGCGCAGGATCGCCTTTGAGGGTGCGTCAAAAATCTGTGCCATAGTTATCTACTTTATCCTCAAGTGCTTGGAATGTCTTGCAAAACTCAGGAAAATTAAGCAGGAGTTAACATTCGTTCGCCGAGTTGGTGAAATATGCTTCCGACACGCCGTTTTTTCGGGGCAAATGAACGTGAATGAACAGGCAAGCGTTGCGATTCGCACAGCATGGAGCATTTTTGCGATTCTTGCGATCGGAAAGCAACAGTTGCGATAAATACGGAACATCGTCCTGTTTCGGTTTGCACTTGCCGCAATGGCGAGCATAATTACGAAGTACAAGAACAACTGAAGAGCAGAGCCCCACAAGGTGTGTATGACCGAGATAGGTTGTTACGTTGAACGGGCATTGGATAGACTTACCGTTACGACGATGTTGTTGTGCAGCGATTCTGCTCCGAAGATTCTTGCAGGAAGGCCCGCTTCGGCGGGTCTTCCTTTTTTGTTGCGCTGCGCCGTGCTGCGTTGCGTAATGTCTTGCGATGTGCCGAATCGCGTTGCGATGTGGATAAGTGTGGATGACACGCCGAGGGTGTGGATAACCCACATTCTCCGACCACAGGTGCCGTTTCGGCTTGAACCCATGTGTGGTTTCGTTTTTCAATCGGCGGTATGAGCGATGCAATTTCTTCATTACAGGTCCCTCCGGTCCCATTGCCGTCATACGGAGGCCGTGACGCACGCGTGACGTGTTCGCCGAAAATCCGGTCGCAGCCAGCGGCCAGAGTGCGGCAGCCGACTCGATCCCAGCAAACCGTTCGGCGGGAAACGGTCTCGCCGCAACGGTTCTATACGCCGCAGAACGCCGTGGACGCGCGAACGTCGGCACGATGGGCCGGGCCTGCCGTGGCGGGCGGTTTCATGGGTTCGCCGTTGGAATCGTCGTCCACACGGATGAAACCCGTTGAAGCGCAACCGGAACCTGCTCCACTCAACGTCGTGGTGGTCGGATCCGCCGTCGCCGGAGTCGGTGCCAGCACGTTGGCGGCGCTGCTGGCCCGCGAACTAACGGAACGTGGATGCAAAAGCGTGCTGGTAGACGCAGATCTCAACGGTGGCGGTCTTGACGTGCTGCTCGGTGTGGAAGATGAAGACGGTTCACGCTTCGGAGACATCAGCGCCCCGCTCGGCAAAGTGGACGGCAAAGCGCTGCTGCGAGAACTGCCCGTGTGGGATGGCGTGCCGCTGCTGGCCTGCAATCCCTGGCGAAGCGAAAACCCGCAATCCTGGGAGATCCAGGCATGCATCCGCGCGCTCGCGCAGGTGAAGGACGCGGTGATCGTGGACGCCGGGCAATGGCGTGGACTCGATGACATTCCGGAACTGGCCCAGGCCACACACATCACCGTGGTCGAAATGACGGTGCTCGGACTGGCCCGAGCCAAAGTGGCCATGAAATCGCGTGGAACGGCGGAACGGCAGAAACATGGCCATATCGTCGGCGTTGAACCGCGCGGCGTGGCGCGTGGACGTGGCGTGACCACGCTGGAAGAGACGGAAAACTATCTTGGCCATTCCCTCGCGGCGGTTGTCAAACCGGACGCCAAGCTGTGCGGCGAACTGCTGGACGGCCTGGGCCTGCGCAGGCCGAACCGCCAAACCGTCAAAGCCTTGGCCGCGCTCACGGATGAACTGCAGGAATCGTTGGAAGGCAAGCGGGTGAAGCATGGAACTCGGACCCCTTAGCGCCATCGCCTCGCAGCCGGGCGTCACGGACATCGCGGTGACCTGCGACGGCACGGTTTGGGCGGATTGCGGCCAAGGCATGCAGGAAGTATGTCTGCTGCGCCGATGCTTTCCGTCAGCGCAGTCGATTCGTGAATTCGCAGCGCGATTATGCTCGCAACTTGGCCGACGGCTTGACGACGCCTGCCCGATCGCCGACGCCTCCACCGTGGACGGTCTGCGCGTGCACGCCGTCATCGCACCACTGGTGCCGCAAGGCGCGGCCATCAGCATACGATTGCCCGACGCGGTCTCGCCCGATCTGGAATCGTTGGCGCGCAACGGCATGTTTCCAGCCGAATGGCTGCCCCTGCTGGCCGGACTGGTGTCCCGCAAGGCAAGCGTGCTGGTGACAGGCGGCACCGGTGCCGGCAAAACCACGATGCTCAAAGCCATGCTGATGCGATGCCCGCCGAACGAGCGCATCGTCACCGTCGAGGAAGTGCGCGAATTGGGCATGATCCAACATGCCAACCACGTGTCTCTGGTCACACGCGAAGCCAACACGGAAGGTGCCGGCGGCATAGGCCTTTCCGAACTGATCTGCGCGACGCTGCGCATGAGACCGGACCGCGTGGTGGTCGGCGAATGCCGTGGCGGTGAAGTCGTGGATCTGCTCAGAGCCTTGAATTCCGGGCATCGAGGCGGCATGACCACATTGCACGCCAATCAAGTGGAGGCGGTTCCGGCGCGATTGGTCTCATTGGGTTTGCTGGCCGGATTGGAGCCACGCGCCACGGCGGCGCTCGCCGAGGATGCGTTCGACGTGGTGCTTCATGTGGAACGTATCGCCGGCAGACGGCGCATTGCGCAGGTCGGCAGATTGGAAGCGGTGGAAGGGCGATTGCATGGGCGTCTGCTGGCCGCCTGGGATGGCCGTACGGTCCGTGCCGGCCAACGTTGGGATGGATTCATGAGCCGATGGAGCGCATGATGCGTGATGCGTGTGGTTGGGAATATTGCGCCGCATGGCTGGCGTCGATGGCCGTCTGGCTGTGGCTGAATCGGAACGCGGAATGGGCGGGATTGCGGCGATTACAGCGTGTGCTGGTTCGCTTCGGGCTTCGTTCGGCTGACGATAGCGGCGGAGCCGATGGAGATGGAACTTGTGATGATGAATCCGACGGGCATGGCAGAACAGTCCGGAACGATGGGGAAAACCGGGATGCATCGCCACGGATGCCGACCATCGGCGCTGCCGCATGCGTGGCCGCGCTGCGGGCGTCCGTACGCAGCGGAGCCACCTTGGTCCAAGCGTTCGAGGAATTACAGGGCGCTCCTTTCGCAGTGCCTGAACTGACCCGTTTCCGTATTGACATGGCCGTACGAAGCCGCTGCTCGCTTCAGGAACAACACAAGCATGTGGATCAGCTTGGTGCGGAACTTCATGCGGCCTGCACGTTGAGTCTGCAGTTGGGCTGCGAGATGAGCCGATGCCTGGAGGCCGTCGCGGCGTCGTTGAAGCGGCGACGGCTGCTCGACGACTTGCGTGCCAACGCTTTTGCCATGCCGCAGGCCACGGTGAAGCTGCTGATGGCATTGCCGTTGCTGACGGTGATGCTAGGGGAATGCATGGGAGCCCATCCCTTGCGATTCCTTGTGGAAGACGTGAAAGGATGGATGTGCCTCGGCTTCGCCGGCTGCTGTTATGCCGTCGGCTGGTATTGGATTCGCAGGCTGATGCGGCAGGAGCATGTGCGATGAGCTTGGCATGGCCGATGCTGGCAGCGGTGGGCGCCGCTGGCGCGACATGGCTGTATGAATGGTCGCCAGCCAGAAATCCGCCCGATTCCGACGTGCGGTCATGCAATCTGCCATTGCCCTTGATATTGGAAATGTTGAGCGTGGCGATACGTCAAGGAGCGTCCATTCCACGCGCGCTGATTACGGTCGGAAACATTGTGGAAGGCGAGTTCGGCGGTGGATTGCGCTCGGCTGGAGAACGGCTGAATAGTGGCATGCCATGGAATGAGGCATGGCCTGACGATGATGATTGCGCCGTGGTCCGTGACGCGTTCTCCTCATCATGGTCGAGCGGCTCCTCGCCGGTGAATCGGTTGGAAACCGCAATCGAGCAGCTGGATTGGGATGAACGGTCGTGGATTGAACAGTCGGCGGCGAAACTGTCGATTCGGTTGTTGCTACCGACCGGCCTGTGCATGCTGCCGGCCTTTGTCGCCATTGGCGTGATTCCGGCGGTGATGTCGTTTCTGTAGCGGCCGATTCGCCATGGGGTAGTGCGGGTTGGTGCGAATTGGCTCAAATTTGCTCGAATCGGACCGCGGCCGGAATGACGGATGATGCGCGGTCCGTTCCGTCATGCCCTAATCGCTTGTGGATAAGTGTGGATGACACGCCGAGGGTGTGGATAACCCACGTTCTTCGACCACAACCCACGAAAACCATGCCATCGCCGATGCCAATACCTGACACTGAGCGTACCCGGTCAATCGGCCGGGATTAGCCGAATGAAAGGAGCGTCATGAACGACGCAATGTCAATCAATGTCGATGGTTCGCCGGGTCTGATGGGTCGCGTCGGCCAGAAGTTATGTGCGGCCAAGGAACGTGCCAATAAGGCGGTCTGCCTATTGGACGCGCGCATGCGCCTGCTGACCGCCGAGCCGGAGAAGGGCGCGGTCACCGCCGAATACGCGGTGGTGCTGGTGGCGGCCACGGCATTCGCCGCGGTTCTGATCGCCATCGTGAAATCGGATGTCGTGAAAACGCTGCTGACCGGCCTCATCAAGAAAGCGTTGAGCGTGGGGTAACCATGCTTGCGCGATGGTGGAGACGCCATGCCCGTGACGCCGATTGCGGAACCGTCACCGCCGAATTCGCGGTGGTGCTTCCCTGCGTGGCCGCGGTGGCGATTCTGGTGCTGTGTTTGGGGCGTGCCTCCATAGTGTCCATGAACTGTCAGGACGCTGCGGCCGCCGGTGCGAGGGCCATGGCGATTGACGCCGGCGGCGAAGCGAAAGCCCGCGCCGCGGCGCAAACCATTGCCGGTGGCGGTTCCACGGTGTCGTTCGCCGCCAATGCGAACAGCGTCACCGTTGTGGTGCGTTGCCCGGTTGCGGCGGATCCGACCGGCGTGCTGCCCGCCAGCGTCGTGGGCAAGGCAACTCGGTATTTCTGATTGCGATGTTCATGACAGCGTGCTGTCCGTAACGGTTTTTGAAAGGCTTCCAATGCGCGGCAAGAAAGGAACGACTTCCGTGAAACATGACGTGAAACAGTATGTGCGACGTGTGTCGCATGTGTTGAAAGGCGCGGACGAAGGTTCCGGAACCATATCGGGAGTCGCGCTGATCGCAATCGTCGCGGCCATGCTCGGTGCGGTCGCCATGGCAGGCAATCTGCTGCTGTGCGTGCATCGCGCGCAGAATACGGCCGACCTGGCGTCGGTGGCCGCCGCGCAGTCGCTGCGTGACGGTGCCGCCGACCCGTGCGCGGCCGCATCGCGTACAACGTCGGGCAATGGAACCCGGCTCGAATCCTGTGCCATTGAAGGCGAGGATGCGGTGGTCGCCGTGCAGGCGGCCACGCAGGTGCCGTTCGCACCGTGGGTCGTCCGGCAGTCACGTGCGGGGCCTATTGCCTGTGATTAGGAGATTGCCGGACAGTCGTTGCATGACGGCACGGAATGTTCAGCTGAAGGTAATGGGCAATCTGGCGCTTGACGTGAAACATGGTTATCGTACAAGTATGAGCAAGACGTCACATGCGAATACGACCGTTGCCGTGGTCTGCAATCCGACATCGAACAAAGGCAAGGGCGCCCAAGTGGGCGGTCATGTCATTGATCTGCTGCGCGGAGCCGGACGCAAGCATGGCTTCGACGTAATCGATGTGACCGGCACAAGCTTCGACGATTCCCTGGCCAACGCCCGCCGCCGCGGCGACGAATACGATTATCTGGTCGCGGTCGGAGGCGACGGCATGGTCGCGTTAGGCGCCAACGCAGTCGGCTGCTCCGGCAAACCACTCGGCATCGTGGCCATCGGCTCCGGCAATGATTTCGCACGCGGACTGGATTTGCCGGTCAATCGCGTCGAAACCGCCGTTGAAGGCATTGTCGGTGCGATTGTGCGCGGCACGCATATCGACGTGGACATGGGCTTGGTGACTTCGTTGCCTGACGGTCATGCCATCGATTCGACCGACGGAACCGATGTTTCACAGTCGCGCTCGCCGATCGACCGCTATTATGCGGGCATGCTGTCGTGCGGTTTGGACGCAAGCATCAACGACCGCGCCAATCATTCGCATCTGCCGAATGGCTCGCTGCGGTATTTCGCCGCGGTCATCGTGGAGTTGACTCACATGAAAAGCTACGGATACCACATCAAGGCCACGCTGGCCGACGGTTCGGTGGAGGAGCGGGATATCATCTCGCCACTGCTCACCGTGGCCAATTCCCGCCATATCGGCGGCGGCATCGAGGTGTCCCCGTATTCACGGTTCGCGGACGGACTGCTTGATCTGGTGTGGCTTGACCATGTGCCGAATTTCCGGGAGTGTGTGGACGCGGTGGCACGCGCCTACCACGGCCGACTGCTGGGCAGCCATGCTTTCGGATGGAAGCGGGTGCGCGACATTGAAATCACCCGCGCCACCGAAGGGGATGAGCCTCCGGTGTTGATGGCCGATGGCGAATACGTGGGCCATTTGCCGGTGAAGGTCTTAGCCAAGGACAGTGCGCTGCGTGTGCTGGTGCCGCCGGCCGTGGCGGAAGCGCAGGCGGCCGACAGCGAGGAACGGGTGTTGGAAACCATCAAACGTGACGGTCGTGACCCTCTTACCGGTAGATTCCTCGCCTGACGTCGTTTTCCGTCAGCCAGCCGGTGCCGCTCGATGCCCCTCCGGACACTGAACGGCCGTTATATGTTGCTTGCCGGCGGAAATGATGCGTGTGGGAGCACCGTCACAGATATTCGTCCAAATGCAGCGTCTGTGCCGCCACCTGCCTGACAATGTCATCGTCAATGTCAGGATGCAGTCTGATCAGCGAGATCAAGCCGACGATCAGCGTGTAGAAGGTCTCATGCTCGTTGCGGATCGGCATGCCGTGCTTTTCCTCGAATTCACGTACCGTGGAACCGCACAGGTATTCGGAAATGCGGTCCGCGGCCCGGTCGATGAACCTCAGATACAGTGCAGCGTTGCCATCCTCGATGAGACGTTGGCTGAACGGGCCCTCATCGGCGATGAGCGAACGGGTCAGCCGCACCACATCGTCAAGCGCCTTCGAGATGTTGCCGGCCTCGCGATGCTCGTTCCACTCTTCCAGGCGGGCGATGACTTCGCTGATGACATCGTCGAGCACGGCACCCGCAACCTGGTCTTTGTCTTGGAAATAGTGGTAGAAAAGCGATCTGGTCATGCCGACCCGTTCGGCGATATCGCTGATCGTGATCTTCGAAAACCCTTTTTCCAAGCAGATCTCACGTGCCGCCTGCACGATCTGCAAGCGACGCGCGTCTCCAATGGTGCTGGTGGACGCTTCCGGTTTCCCGGTCATGGCTCTCTCCTCCCAATCGCGTGGCAACGCCTTTGTGCGGCATGGTGGTGACGCACGGGTTTTAGGCGCGCAACAGTCAGCGTTCGTGACCGACGGCACGCCGATCACACGGTTCATGTCTGATTTCCAGAGTACCGGCTGCGCCGGTTGTAGATCAGACAGACACGCGATGGACTTGCGGAGATGGTCGGCTTCGGCGCTTCCCGATTGGCGAACGTGTCGTAATTCATCGATACTCTAGAACACTACGGCGGAAGGAATTTGCGATGGCACTGGCACTGTATAGAAGGTATCGTCCCGACACGTTCGATGGCGTGATCGGACAGGATCAGGTCACGGTTCCGCTGATGCGTGCGCTTGACGAGAACAAACTCACGCACGCCTATCTGTTCTCCGGACCGCGCGGCTGCGGTAAAACGAGTTCCGCGCGTATTCTGGCCCGTTGCGTCAACTGCGCCAAAGGTCCGACCTCGCATCCGTGCGGCGAATGCGCCAGCTGCCGTGACCTTGCCACCGGCGGCCCCGGCTCCATCGACGTGGTGGAAATCGACGCCGCCTCCCATAACGGTGTGGATGACGCCCGTGAACTGCGCGAACGTGCCGGATTCGCTCCGGCCCGTGATCGCTATAAAATCTTCATCCTCGACGAGGCGCATATGGTCACGCCGCAGGGCTTCAACGCGCTCCTGAAAATCGTGGAGGAGCCGCCGGAGCATGTCATGTTCATCTTCGCCACCACCGAACCGGACAAGGTGATCGGCACCATTCGCTCCCGCACCCACCACTATCCGTTCCGTCTGGTGCCACAGGAGGTCATGGGCCCGTATCTTGAGCAGATCTGCGCCGACGAGCATATCGAGGCCGAAGCGGGTGTGCTGCGCTTGGCCATGCGTGCCGGCGGCGGATCCGTACGTGACACGCTGTCCGTGCTCGACCAGCTGATGGTCGGTGCCGTCGACGGCAAGATTCCTTACGATTCCGCGGTCGCGCTGCTTGGTTTCACGCCGGACGCGCTTATCGGCGAGGCAATCGACGCCGTCGCCGGCAAGAACGGCGAGGCGCTGTATGGCGTCATTCAAAAGGTCGTGGTCGGCGGATTCGACCCCCGACGTTTCGTTGAGGACCTACTGGCACGCGTGCGCGACCTGCTGGTGCTCACCTTGGGCGGTGAGCGTGCGGAAAGCGTGCTGTCTGACGACACCGCGACCGAGAACATGGACGATCTGCATCGCCAGGCGGCTTCGTTGGGATTGGCCGCGCTTACGCAGATGGCGGATACGATCAACGCCACGCTGGCCAACATGACCGGTGCGATTTCGCCGCGCATGCGCCTGGAACTGCTCGCCGCCCGCCTTCTTGCCGGTCGTGAGACGGGCGTGGTCGCGCAAGCCGCCGCACCATCGTCCGGCATGCCGGAAGCTGGACATGCGGGCGGTGCCGCAGCGTCTGAATCGCAACGTCCGTCCGGTTCCCGTAGGTACGCCGCGCAATCGGCACGTGGAAGGCATGCCGTGGAACCGTCCGCGGCTCCCACGAATCCGGCCGATGCCGTCGTTTCCGGAGCGGCCTCCGTATTGGCGGAAGTCCAGCAGGCGATGGGTGGACCTCTGTCGGAAGGCAGCGAGCCGGCCGCTTCAGCCGAGTCCAAGCCGGTTGAAACGCAGTCTGCGCCATCCAAACTATCCAATGCCGAACCATCCGCTCCCACCCAGTCCGTGGCTCAGTCCGTGCCCCAGCCTGCGGCAACGGACGATCGCACTCCCGACCAGAAGTGGGACGCGATCGTTGCCGGCCTGCCTGAGGATGTCCGTCGCTACGTGGACCGCGAGAAAGTGCCCCGCGTGCTGCTGGACGGGGCCAAAGGCCGACTGTGGATTAAATTCGACAAGTCGTTGAGCAAATACGCGTTCGCCAAGGCCGTGGCCAAGGAAGCGGTCGACGGCACCACCAATGTGGTGCAGATCGTGCGCGGCGAAGTGCATAAGGTGTTCGGCCCCGATGTCACTCTCGCGCCGGCCAAGAAGCTTGCCGACGGTTCCACCGCGGTGCCGTGGAGCAAGCTCAGCCCGGAAGAGCAGAGCAAGATCAACGCGCAGCTGGTGCAGGAACAGCTGAAGGCCGCCACCCTGCTGACCGCGAACCTCGGCAAGGAGGTTGCCAAGGAGCCGGAAGACGACGATCCGTGGAACACCCCAATTCCGCAGACGCCCATCGCCGAAGGCAACGCCAACGACGTGCAGCCGCCGGAACACCACGTAAAACATGTGGACGTGCCGGATGTGAGCGATGACGTCGATCCGTGGGCCACGCCACTGCCCACGCCGCAGACGGACGATCAGGAGCAAGGCCAACCGAATGGGCCGGAGCAGCCGCGGCAAAACCAGCCGGAACAGCACAGCGAACGACATAGCGCACGGCAAAGCGCCCGCGAAATGCAATCGCAACAGGCCCAGCAGCCGGCGTCATCGCCGGCAGGATTCGCGGATGACCCATGGGGAGCCCCCATGCCGGTGCAGGCGGGACCGCCGGAGCCTGAAGTCGCCCCGGAAGACGACGAATACTCCATGAGCGACGAATCGATCGGCGCATCGAACGCTTTGGACATGAACGACCTGAACAGGGTGTTCGAAGTGAAGAAAGTCGAGGAATTCAGCTCGGACGATCCGCACAATCCGCGCAACATGCAGGTGAAGAAAACACTTGACGACTGACACCGGCCACCGCACGTCGCATGTCGCTTATCGTACGGCGAGTACCGGGGCTGGCCATCAGACGCCAGTTGTCCGGAACGTGGCTGCGGCAACCAGTCAACGAAAGGTATGAACCATGGCTTTGGCCTATGACGGCGCCATCCAACGACTCATCGACGCGTTCGCCAACCTGCCCGGCATCGGGCCGAAAGGCGCGCAACGCATCGCCTTCTACCTGCTCAACGTGCCCGACGAGGAATCGCAGGCACTGATCGACGCCATCACGGAAGTCAAGGAAAAAGTACGGTTCTGCGACATCTGCGGCAA
>ERZ827181.823-NODE-823-length-39089-cov-9.440180_pt1 | contig 39089 bp, 33 predicted proteins | sample MGYA00519778_ERZ827181 | MGnify/ENA primary metagenome ERZ827181 (study PRJEB31778, sample SAMEA3449273) | human gut metagenome | biome: human gut; feature: human-associated habitat; material: faeces | place: United Kingdom | collected 2010/2012 ...
TCTTAGTATTAAGTGTATCTGGAACAAATCCTGCACCAATACCCTGAATCTTATGTGGTCCTGCCTCTCCCTTTGAAAGAACCGGGCTTGTAGCTGGCTCTACAGCAACAATCTTTACATCCGGGTTCTGTGACTTAAGGTATTCACCAACACCTGTAACAGTTCCGCCTGTACCCACACCTGCAACAAATATATCAACCTTTCCTTCTGTCTGCTCCCAGATTTCAGGACCTGTTGTAGCCTTATGAACTGCTGGGTTAGCTGGATTTACGAACTGACCTAAGATTACTGAACCAGGATTCTGCTCCTTTAATTCCTCAGCCTTAGCGATAGCACCCTTCATACCCTTAGCGCCTTCTGTAAGAACAATCTCTGCACCATAAGCCTTAAGAAGATTTCTTCTCTCAACTGACATTGTATCTGGAAGAGTAAGAACTGCTCTGTATCCCTTAGCAACTGCAACTGCAGCAAGACCAATACCTGTATTACCTGATGTTGGCTCTATAATCATTGCTCCTGGCTTAAGCTCACCCTTCTTCTCAGCATCCTCAATCATAGCAAGGGCAACCCTGTCCTTAACTGAACCAGCCGGGTTAAGATACTCAAGCTTTGTAAGAAGTGTAACTCCTTCAATTCCTGCATTCTTAGCATAACGGCTTGCGTTAAGAAGAGGTGTGTTTCCAATAAGTTCCAATGCACTGTTAATTACTTTACTCATACTAATCCTCCTTGTTTTGCGAAGCAAAATCCGAGTCCTTTGACGAGGAGAGGATTTTAGCCTCCTTGTATTGAATGCATTTGCAAATATGCTTTTGCGTTCCTATTAACCTACTAACTTGATGTGTAAATGTGTTGTTGAATATAAAATACCACTATCAGCCTTCAATGTCAACACCATTTTCATGACGAGTTTTAACCATTGCATCATGTGTAATATCTTTAATAACTTCACTGGCAATTATAAGTCCTACAACAGATGGTACAAATGCGGTTGAACCCGGAATATCGCGTCTTTCTGTACATTTGTGGGCTGCTCCCGGAGGACATATGCAATTAGTACGACAGCTGATTCCAATATCCTCAATAGGACGAACGGGCTTTTCCTTAGAGTATACGACCTTAAGGTGCTTAACATTCCTCTTCTTTAATTCTCTTCTCATAACTTTGGCAAGCGGGCATACCGATGTCTTATATATATCAGCAACCTCAAATTCCGCCGGATTAAGCTTATTACCAGCACCCATACTGCTTATAATCGGGGTTCCTGCTTCCTGACACGCCATTACAAGTGCAATCTTAGCCGTTACAGTATCAACTGCGTCAACTACATAATCATATTTTGAAAAATCAAACTGATTCTTAGTCTCTGGAAGGAAGAAACATTTGTGTACTGTAACCTCACAATTTGGATTAATATCATGGATTCTCTCTTTGCACACATCTGTCTTATACTGTCCTATTGTTTTTCTTGTTGCAATAATCTGCCTGTTAAGATTGGTAAGACACACCTTATCATCATCTATCACATCAATCGCACCTACACCGCTTCTTACAAGTGCCTCCACTGTATATCCACCAACGCCGCCTACACCAAATACTGCGACACGGGAATTTTCCAATATATCCATAGCTTCTTTACCAAACAGAAGCTCTGTTCTTGAAAACTGATTTAACATAGTTTGTCCTTTCTTTGCTTTTTGTATCTAAATTTTAATTCCTACTTACATGGTATGTCAATAATTATTAATTTTATATAAAATGCTTGCATTATCAAACCATTTGTTATATTATCATGTCAACAAGATGTAGTTTTTAATACTACATGTCATTATAAGAGGAGGGATTTATTATGACAACTTTTGCACCAGCACTTCATTTACAGAATGATAATATACACACTAAGATAAAGGCACAGATGATTATTAAAGACCCTGGCAGTTCGATAACACATTTTATCGGCATGCTCTGTGCAATTGCAGGATTATTCCCACTTATTCTTAAAGCAGCCTCTTATGGAACAACCGTTTCTGTTGTTTCAATGACTGTATTTATGGTAAGTATGATTCTTCTATATGCAGCAAGCACAACTTATCACACATTTGATATATCAAGTAATGTCAATATTGTGCTGAAAAGGCTTGATCACTGCATGATTCCTGTTCTTATCGCAGGCTCATACACTCCAGTCTGCCTAATTGTACTTCATAATATATATGGCTATGTTATGTTTGGCATCGTGTGGGGAATCGCCATTCTTGCTATCGCATTCAAGCTTCTCTGGGTAACTTGTCCTAAGTGGATATCTTCAGTTCTCTACATTGTAATGGGCTGGACATGTGTTATGGCTCTTCCTCAGATATATTCAGCACTTGCCGGAGCCGCTTTCTTCTGGCTTCTCGCCGGCGGAATCTTCTACACTGTTGGCGGCGTAATATATGCAATTAAGATGCCTGCATTTAACACAAAGCACCCTAACTTCGGAACACATGAAATCTTTCATGTATTTGTTATGGCTGGAAGCCTCTGTCACTTCATACTGATGTATAACTTCGTTGCTATTATGTAATCACCACACACCCATAGAATATGTAAGCGGCGGATTCCCGCCGCCTTTATCTATATTAAGCACCTGCTTTGCCCTTTCAGGCGTTATCCCACTTATATAATGGAGACTGCCGGCTGTTTCTCCGCACACATTGCTTGTAAAATCATTAACAGGTGCCGGTTTTACGCGTATTGTCAACAATTACTCACCGAGGTAATCCATAGGATTCACAGGAATACCGTCCTTTGTCATTGCAAAATATATTCCTGGACCCTCTTCTTTATAGTATGCTGTTGGCTCGGCCACGGTACCAAGAAGCTGACCGGCTGTAACTGTATCTCCAATCTTAACATTCACATCTGAAAGCATACCAGTTGTCATCTCATATCCATTACCTGCTGCAACCCTTACAGTAAGTCCTGTTTCAGTATTCTCTGCAACATCAACAACTACACCTGATACCGCTGCACATACCTTAGTTCCGACATCTGAAGCAACTACCATACCAGGACTGCATTTGTACATGCCAAGAGTCTTAAAATACACAGTAGAATCCATATTATATCCAAGCGTAACAGTTCCGCTGACAGGCCAGTATATAAGCTCTCCCTGGTCAAATGTATACTTACTTATAGCATTTGCCATAACCTCAGCTTCAGTCATAGGCTTGACCGCCTGTTCCTCTGTCTCCGGCTCCTTTGTCTGCTCCGTAACCTCATCCTCAGTTCCATCACCATCATCAGACATGCTTGCTCTTGCGTTGGCATTAATAATATCATCATCACCAACAGTTGGTTCTTCCACTGGAATATCCGGGTCGTCATCTGTCTTGATAGCCACATTTCCTTCTGTTTCATTCAGATTGACAAGATTGTTATTCTTAGATTTCTTAACATTCTGTGCTACTGAAAATATCCCAAACACAAGCGCAACAATAACCGCCAGCGTAATAACCGCTGACACAACCTTAACCTTGTCGGTTCCTCGCGTTCTTACATTCGCCATACTAACATCCTCCTATCATTTCGCAAAGCTTTGATGTTAATATGTTTTCCAGATTCGTAAAGTTTATACTGTTTTTAAATGTAAAAATCCCCGCACACAAAGTGCGGGGAAATATTCAATAATCTTCTGACAAATCCGATATTACATCTCAACAGGAGTCTTAGTAAGCTTCCAGATTTCTGTAGCATACTCTTCAATAGTTCTGTCTGATGAGAACTTACCTGCCTTGGCTGTATTAGTCATAACAGTCTTGGCCCAGCCGTTAGTATCTCTGTATCTCTCATCAATCTTTCTCTGAGCCTCTGCATATGAACGGAAGTCTTTAAGAATGAAGTAAGTATCTGCTCTTCTGCCTCCATCATTGTTAAGAAGAGAATTGTAGATATCTCTGAACATCTCAGTATCCTCTGGAGAATATTTTCCATTGATAAGTTCCATAAGAACATCTCTTATTTCCTGATCATTGTTAAAGATTTCCATTGGGTCATATCCGCCCTCATTCTCGAAACGTATAACTTCATCAGAGCTGAGACCAAATATCTGTGCATTTTCAGCACCAACTTCATTAACAATCTCAACATTTGCTCCGTCCATAGTACCAAGAGTAATGGCACCGTTAAGCATGAACTTCATGTTACCTGTACCTGAAGCCTCCTTAGAAGCTGTAGATATCTGCTCACTTACATCTGCTGCTGCAAATATAATCTCACCATTAGATACTCTGTAGTTCTCAATGAATACAACCTTAATCTTGCCCTTGATAGAAGCATCATTATTAATAACGTTAGCTACATTATTGATAAGCTTGATTGTCTGCTTAGCAATCTTGTATCCTGCTGCTGCCTTGGCACCAAAGATAAATGTCCTTGGAACCATATCATAATCAGGATTTCTCTTAATCTGATTGTACAGATACATAACATGTAAGATATTAAGTAACTGTCTCTTATACTCATGAAGTCTCTTAACCTGTACATCGAAGATAGAATTAGGATCAACATCAATTCCGTTATTCTCCTTGATATACTTGGCAAGACGAACCTTGTTCTTATACTTAATCTGCATGAAATCCTGCTGAGCCTTAGGATCATCAACATAGAGCATAAGCTTCTCAAGCTGGCTTAAATCTGTAACCCATCCATCACCAATCTTATCTGTAATCCAGTCAGAAAGAAGTGGGTTAGCATGCTTTAAGAATCTTCTCTGAGTAATACCGTTAGTCTTATTATTAAACTTCTCTGGCATCATTTCATAGAAATCTCTTAACTCCTGCTTCTTTAAGATTTCTGTGTGGAGCTTTGCAACACCATTAACAGAATATCCGGCAACAATTGCAAGATTAGCCATCTTAACCTGTCCATCATAGATAATAGCCATCTTACGAACCTTATCCTGATTTCCAGGATATTTAGCCTTAATCTCTTCTACGAAACGACGGTTAATCTCTTCTACAATCTGGTAAATTCTTGGAAGAAGTCTTGAGAATAACTCAATAGGCCACTTCTCAAGCGCCTCAGCCATAATTGTATGGTTAGTATAAGCAACAGTCTTAGTTGTGATATCCCATGCCTCATCCCATTCAAGTCCGTTCTCATCCATAAGGATACGCATAAGCTCTGCAACTGCAACAGTTGGATGTGTATCATTAAGCTGGAAAGTAACCTTCTTATAAATGTTCTTAACGTCCCCATTATTCATTGACTTATATCTGTCAACAGCTCTCTGTACACTTGCTGATACGAAGAAATACTGCTGCTTAAGTCTTAATTCCTTACCTGCATAATGGTTATCATTAGGATAAAGTACCTCAACGATATTCTTTGCAAGGTTCTCCTCCTCGATAGCCTTCTGGTAATCACCCTTATCAAAAGAGTTAAGGTTAAATGTATTAACAGGCTCTGCGTCCCAGATTCTAAGTGAGTTAACAGTATTATTGCCATATCCAAGAACCGGAATATCATATGGAACAGCGATTACAGAACGGTAATCTTCCTGAACAAACATATCTCTTCCAGTCTTTTCATCTCTGTAAGAACGAACATATCCACCGAATTTAACTTCATATCTGTATTCAGATCTCTTAATTTCAAATGGGTTGCCATCCTTTAACCAGTTATCAGGAACCTCTACCTGATATCCGTCCTTAATCTCCTGCTTGAACATACCGTATTTATAACGGATACCACATCCATATGCAGGATATTCAAGAGTTGCTAAAGAATCCATGAAACATGCTGCAAGACGGCCAAGACCACCATTACCTAATGCTGCGTCTGGCTCCTGATCCTCGATAACATTAATATCAAGACCAAGCTCGTCAAGAGCTTCCTTAATCTCATCATAAGCACAGAGATTAATCATATTGTTACCAAGTGCACGTCCCATAAGGAACTCCATAGACATATAATAAACTATCTTAGGATCGTCCTTCTCATACTGCTTATGAGTAGCAATCCATTTATCAATGATAATATCCTTAACAGCATACGAAACTGCCTGGAAAACCTCCTGCTGATTAGCCTCTTCTATATTCTTTCTGTAAAGAGACTTACAATTACTTATTACATTCTTCTTGAATTCTTCCTTACTGAAATTCTGTGTTAAACTTGTCGCCATGTACTTAAAACTCCCTTCTGAATATGGACGGCTCCCCAATACGCCGATATACCCTGTAAAAACTAAAATCCGCCCCACAATAGATGTTTTAATTATACATAATAATATTTACAAATGCAAACTTTATTATTCAATTGTCCTGCCACAAACGCATATATATTTTGTAACGATTAGTTTGTTTTATTTTATCTTCTTCCGAAAATCCATAATAAAGAATAATATCCTGATTAATAGCCTCGTATTTTGTTATCATTTCTTCACCACAAGCGCCGCCACCAATATAGTCTGTTTTCTCATTAATGATAAAATACATATAATCTTCGCCTTCATCTTTTACAAGTAGTCTTATATTATCTATATCATCTTTTAACAAATCCTCTTGTGACATGAATCTTAATGCGATTTTATACTCATCACTATCCTTCTTTATTTCATAAAATCCATATAAATCAATTAAACGATTATATACATCTTTTAAATTTTTACTTTCCATGACCGCTCCTTTACATACATTCCATTTTAGAACCTTTTTCAATATTTTCCTATAATTCTTCCAAAATCCATCAGAATCTCGACAGATAAATACTTCATAGAATTAATACCTAATTTGAATAACAAATATGGCATAACAAGCACCATAAATGTAATTACAAGACAGCCTTTATAATCTAAAATCTTTGTAATTCCATATATTCCAATTGATATTATTAATAATAAAACAAGTCTGAACGCCTGACCAATTACCATATACCAAGCTATGCTGATATTAAAAGGAAGGTCATAAAAAATCTGCAGGCTCTGAATTGGTGCTGACAACTGTTCTAGTTTGTACAACTGACATATATTAAAAATATCAATAAATGCAGAAAGTCCCCATATAAAAAATGATATCATAAGTATTTTTAATAATTTAACAGCCTTTACCCTGCTTCTCTCTTTTGAAGTGTTAAGAAAAGCTATCATATGACATCTTTTTTCATATGCATATTCGCCTGATATTATGAGAATAAGAAATATTACGCATACAAGATTCTGACTTTCCGTGTTCTGATATTTCCTTGAGCCAAATATATCCTCATAAGCAGCGGGATTTACAATTCTCGCTTCTATCCCTTTTTCCTCATTAACTTTTCTTACATAATTCAGACAATTCTCCATATTTTCAAGAGTCTGACTTGCTTCACGAAATTTATATTTATAATTAGCATCTGTCTCTGCTTTTTTGCCTAATTCTTCGACAGCATTACGACATTCCTCAATATATGCTTCACACTCTTTATCTCCGGTATTTCCACTAAACATAGAATAAAAATTATTCATTGAAAAATCCGTATTACTATAATCAACACCTCTGTACATTCTGCATGATATCAATAAATAAACAGCAGCAGCAAGAAGTATTATTCCCTTTTGTAATATAAGGGTCTTATATAATTCAGATACAAATAAAGGTACTTTTCCCAATAACATCTGGATAAACTGAGAGCATTTTTCTATTATTTTTGTTATGGCACTCTTCCTGCCCTGTGCATATTTATGAGAATATGTAATATATACTCCAATCAATCCTGTTATTGCCAGTAATATTGTCAGAAGCCAAGTCGTACTCTGAATATCTGTAATAAAATTATCCGTTCCCCAGTTTTCATATATGTAATATGACTGCCCCGGAAACAATACATTTGAAATATTTATGTATTTTAAAAATGCAAATGCACTCTTAGATGATATATTAATATTAATTATATATTCAAAAACTAAAAACAACCCTGTTCCTGCTATTGATAATTTGTAATTACCAGTAATAAGGAAAACAAAATATACCAGCCATGACAACACACTCATAGCTATCGCAAATGTTATACAATATATAATAAAAAATGTAGCTACATTTGTCTTTAATTGGAACATATTAAACATATAAGAATTCTGTATCAGACTTCCCATATTACAGCCATAAATATTCTTATATATTGCCAGAATGACGCCATTAAAAACAAACGAAAGCACTATTGATATAAGCAATATAATAAAACATCTTTTTACCGGTAATACTTTTCTGGAATTATTACTGCCTCTAATCTGAAGAAACATATTATTTTCAAACTCTTCCATAAAAGTTATAAGCACAAATATCATCATCACCAGAAAAATAACTGGAAGTTGTTTGTCTGATACCAGTTTTTCTATAGCAGTAGTGTTAGTAATAGAGAAATTGATTTCCCCTCTGCTTTCCAAATCTGCCATATACTTTTGCGCATTAAGTACATAGTAACTTTGCTCCTCCGCAAATAATGTGCTGTTAATAATTTTCTTGTAATTATTCTCTGCCCTTGACATATCAGAAGAATAAACATATTGATATTTTTCCTGTAAAAGTTTTATTGCTTCTTCAATATATTCCCTGTCTGCTTCGTAGTCATCTGTTTTATCATGTACATACTTGCTGTATGTTAAGGATTCAATCATTTCCGTTTGATTATCATATTCATACATCAACTGATTATAATAAGCATATACTTTTTTATCATTCGTATTATTAATCTTAAAAATGCTCAACCAGATTATTATTCCAAGAAAAATAGCAATAAATACAACACTTTTCCGTAAAACCCTCAATAATTCCATTTTGCTCCTATTCCGGAGTAATCTGTATCCACTCCTTGTTTCCTGTTCCAATGTCAGCTTTGTCCAACACTGCACTTAAACATACCTGTGCCAGTTTACTCGAACCTTCAGTTTCCATTCTCTTTTTCAGTTCTTCATATTTACTCATTAATTCTGAAGATGCTTTGAACTGTTGAATATCCGTATCTGTTGTTGTTACTAACAGATATCTTCTATCTCCTCCCAATATATTTACATCAGCAGTCGTCTTAGTACTTTCCTGATTAAATTCTAATGTATCTTTTATCTCGCCATTTGTATCTAATATATAAACAATATTTTTATCATCAGTTGTAATATTTTTTATTCCTTTAGAAAGGTCTGGTTTATCAAATACATAAAAATACTGTCCATCATATCCTGCAAGTTTTGTATAATTTCTGGTTGATTTATTATCCAGTTTAAATACTTCACTTATTTCCTGTGTTTTAAGATTCATTCTATAAAGACACCATGCACTTGAATCTACTCCTGCAAAATACATGTTGCCATCTTTATCATAAAATAATTCTGATGTAACCCAGTGTTTAGAATCTGCCTTCTTAGATAATTCGTCATCACTACTTATATCAATAAGTGTTTCTACATTCCCTGTATTAGTATCGAGACAATCCACGATATATTCTTCTGCCTCTAATGATATACTTGTTCTCCAGTTAATATAGAGTTTGTCACCTATTGCGTTAAGTGACGCAAGACTAACCCCTATAAAATCTGTTCCACCATTGAATGCTGCATTATATTCTTTTACTTTTTCCGGTTCAGATGAACTATTAATGTCCACCTTATACATTACACACCCCGAATCACTATATAAAAGATAATACATATATCCATTGACAATATCTGCATATTTAATGTCACCCCATGCTGATGACAAAGACATACCTTCTGTTGATAATGTCTTTTCAGATTTCTTATCTCTTAATGTTTTATCATAAGACACAAGGATATCCTTCTCCTTTGTCTTTTCTATCATGTATATTCTTCCACCATAATACCATATAGTACTACCCAGACATTCTTCATCTGACAAATATGCCTCGCACTCTGCATTATCATGTGTACAATTTACATTTGAACATAACGCTACACTATTGGCATTAACCATATCGTAGTAAAACATAAATTTATATTCTTCACTGCTAACTGGAGACTTTGCAAGATAATAATAGCCTTTTTCCGCAGCCGCAGCATTTTTCTTCATATAAAATTGAGCCTCATCTTTATATTCATAATCAGAATATTTATAAACATTGTCATCATTCTTAACCGTCTTATTATTATTACATGCTGTTAATACAGCCATTCCTGCAATCAATATTGCTAATACTGCCTTTTTCAATAGAATCTCCCCCTTCTTATATATCATCAATAGCCCTGAATGTAACCACTTATTTTTTATGATTACATTCAGAGCTTTTTAATCTAACTAAGCCTATCTCTTACAATTTAAGTATTACTCCTATAAGAAACTCCCCAACTAAGGTTACCCCATTCATCACATGTTACCCTGAATGTAAGATATCCTGTATAATTATTCCATCTTTCATGTGTTTCGATAAAATATACAAGATAACCTGAAGAACCCGAAGCATAAAACAACTCGCTTTGATATAACCGTTCTATGTTCACCGTATTACTGCCAACTCCAAAGCCGTCCCTCATTTCCATATCCTCTATCCAGCCAGTATACCCCTCATCATAATTATATGTAACGTCAATTGAGTAATCAACTATAATTGAATGGGTACTATCTAACCATATTTCTGTAGTTGCTGCTGCATTTCCATCTGCAGCAGATGCTATGTCTGGTCTTTGAAAAATTATGCATGTCAGAAATATTACCATCATCATTCCAAATGTTCTTAATCTCTTTTTCACATTCATAAATATACCTCCTTATGCCTAAAAAATACCATTTCCTTGCTTCTTCCTGTCAATTTTATTCTTCTTTAATGCATCTGGCTCTTTAGGCTGATACATTGTAAAGAATGATGCCGAATTAACAGATGCCCTAGCTGTTTTTTCAGCCGCATTTGCTATCATATTCAATATAGAATTCTTCATAACCGCTCCTTTCCGTTCATTTTATCGTAACTAGTTACTATCTTATGAATTCACTTTACTATATCTTAAATATTTTTCAATAGCATTTACGCGAACGGTTATTTTTCAACGCGAATGGTTAATGTTTTCTCTGCATTATATAATTCTTAAACTTACCCACAACCAATAATATAGTTATTATCATCAAAAGTATCTTAATATAGATTCCCAATTCTAATAATTCACTATGTGAGTTGTCTGTTTCATATTTATATATCAATTTACCAACTTCAGATATGACTAAAATAATCATATATTCTACTATACATATTATTTTATATTTTCTTTTTTGCACTTTACTCAAAACTTTATTTTTATTCTCTAATGGTGCATATATTGCAATTGTTAGAAGAACCAATATCGATATTACGATTTCTAGCGGCCTGTTAAGTTTAATAAATTCTTCTTTCAATATAACAATCGATGTAAAAAACGTTAAGACATAAGATATTAAACATTTAGCATGTGTTGATGCATGATATCCCCCTGTATATATTCTTACTATAACCATAATAAGGTTGTATATTATTGCATAAAAAATTTCTCCGATTATAATCCCAGCTAACAAAACAGTTAATATCCCTATTAATCCTGATATTATTAAATCCAATCCATATGTATATATATCTTTACCATCCTCTGATATAATGTCATTTTTCATTAAACACTTAACTATATTTTCTGTTATTTCATTTATCATTTAATCTCCTGCCTATAACTATCTATCCCCTCATCTGCAGCTCAACCCTGCACATAATACGTTCATCCCCTTGCATTTCATATGATATATTCCCATTGTATTTATCAACAATATCCTTAATATTCTTCAGACCATATCCATGCTTTGTCCTATCTGCCTTAGTTGTCTGTGTATCTATATTTACTTCTTTTGTTCCCTTGGCTACTGTATTTGCTATATCGAAGTTTAATCCCTCATCTGTCCTGCATATTACTACATACACATCTGGTCTCGCTGCCTTTACGCTCGCTTCAATAGCATTATCAATCAGATTTTCTAATATTATATACATATCTATATCATCTATCGTCTTTTCCATTTCTCCCAATATGGCAATGAATTTACCAACCCCCAATTTCTCACACTGAGCTAATTTTCTGTTTAAAAGATAGTCAAGCACAATATTTGATGTACATATAACTTCCTTTTCTGCAGACTGATCTCCTGAATATTTCTCGGCAATGCTCTTTATTTTTTCTGTTTCTCCTTTATCTGCAAGTTCCGATATCAGGCTGAGTATATTCTTCTCATCATGCTTATATTTACTATATCTTTCATGCAATTCTATTATATTCTCAATATCTTTCTCTTTCTGTCTGTATGCCTCTATCAGTAACTCTTCCTGTGCATGTTGAATATAAATCTTACGCTCCATATTAAGTAATACCATATTTATAATATTTACTGTTATTATTCCAACAACTGCAATCAGAGTATATATTGCTCTTATGCTTTCACTTTTGCTCTCCTGATAAACTATCAGACAGCATATAATCACAGAAACAACCGGAACTATACTTAATACCATCATGTATCTGTTATCCATATTCTCATTCAATGTCTTGAACTTTACTATCATATAGAAGAATATACATAAAATCACCTGCGTAAGTACAAGTGAAATATATCTGTTTACATCTCCATATTGTCCGACTTTTAAGAAATCTATCCCCTTTATCACCCCAACAATTCCAGCACCTAACATTGCAGAACATACAATTGCCACCATCATCACAACATTATACATAACCTTCTCTGTAGTATTTCCATTAAGAAATAATACACTAAATGTTAATGAAATAACCAGATATACAAGCACCCCTACACTCTCAAAGAATACAATACTGTTCATAACCTCAAGATATATCACTGTTACTATAATGCCTGTTATCCATACAAATGTTCTGTTCTTTCCAGCTTTTATGCCAAGACATTTTATAAGATAAAATGTTACTGCAAATGCCTGAAAAATATTAACTAATAATTCTACCGCTTTGTACATAATTCATATTCCCATCTTACATTCTTTCTTCTGCCCCTACTGACATTGTATTTTCTTTTATTTGTCATAATAACTTCATCGCCAGCTATATTTTTTATATATCTAGGATTAAGCATAATAGAGCGCGATATTTTAATAAAACCATATTGTTTCAGCTTATCTTCATATTTACATAATGACCCTTTAATTGTTTTTTGCCCATCCTTTAATATGATACTTAACTCATGATTAAACACTTCAACTACAGCTATTTCATCTGCTGCCAGTCTGCATTCCATATTTTTTTCATTTATCACTATTATCTGTTTCTTTTTCTGTATATGATAAACTGCATCATATACAAACTTCGCAAGATCAATATCAAGGAATTCTTTTCTTACAAATCCAATTGGTCTTCCTACAAACGCGCTGTATACATTCTCTGAATATCCTGTGATATATATAATCGCTGGATCTGTCTCTCTAAGTGTAAGTTCCCGTCCTACCTCATAACCTTTGCAATCTCCAAGGTCTATGTCAAGCAAAAATATATCTATGCCATCATTCTTATAGTTATCAAGCAGATTTTTCCCCGAACAATATTTCACAACTGCATATTTCTCATCTGCTGTGCCACTCATGCTAAATATATCTTTTATATGACCTGCATACATCTCCATAAACTCAATATCATCATCACATATTGCTATATTTACCATTCTCCTTCTCTCCTAAGTTCTCCGACATAACAATTTTCTTAATCAAATAGTAACATTTTTAACAATATATATCAAACAGTATTTCACATTTTTCCTATTCTGCCAGCTGCAAAACAAAAAGCTGTGCTCCAGCCCCGAAAGACCAACACACAGCTTCGTTAACTTCTATTCAGTTATCCTGCTCATCTTTTATCATTTCAATATATCTTTTATAACGATTAGTTTGTTTTATTTTATCTTCTTCTGAAAATCCATAATATAGAATAATATCCAAATCTATGAACTTGTATTGTTTTATCATTTCGTACCCACAGGCACCTCCGCCTATGTAATCTGTTTTCTCATTAAAGATAAAATACATATAATCATCGCCATCATCTTTTACAAACAATCTTGTATAATCAATAACATCTTTTAATATATTTTCTTGCGACATGAATCTCAAAGCTATCTTATATTCCTTGCTATCCTTCTTTATTTCATAAAAACCATATTTAAAAATCAAACGTTTATACACATCTTTTAAGCTCTTATTTTCCATTATTATTTTCTTACAACTTTCGAATTATTGGGCATAGCTACAGCATCTCCACTTATTGCTGTTATTATCACATCTTTAAAGCCTACTCTAACAGATGAATCGTTTCCATTAAAACTCATTCTTTGTGTCAAAAATCTGCTAGCAGCTGTACTACCTTTTAGATCAATTGAAAAATGTCTATCATAATACGTTACAGGATTTAGTAAACTTGTTGATTTAACATATGCATTTCCCGAAACACTTTTTAATGGTTCATCAGACTGAATCGTAAAATATAATGTACCATCAAAATTAAATCCTAAATGAAATATAGCCCAATCAATTACTCCATCTACATAATAATCATATGGTACGGCCAAATCTTCTATTGCAGTATCTTCTATATTTATGCATTCATATTCATCTTTATTATTTCTTATCAAAATAAAGGTTGGACCATCATTTAAATATGTGTTCTCCTCTTGATTCACATATTCCTGATTCTCTTTTGTAATCTCATTATCTTGAGCAAAAATAGTTATAGGGGTATTAATTAATACAATAAATAAACTAGCAATCAATAAAAATTTCTTCATAAAAATTTTCCTTTCATATTATTTTTTATATTATTCTTCTTTAGTGTATCTGGCTCTTTAAGCTGATACATTGCAAAGAATTCTGCAGAATTAACATATGTTCTGACTATTTTCTCAGCCATATTTGCCATCACATTCAATACAGAATTCTTCATGACCACTCCTTTCCATTCGTTTTGTCGTAACTAGCTACTTTCATATAAATTCATTTTACTATATCTTTAATACTTTTCAATAGGATTTACGCGAACGGTTATTTTTCAACACGAATGGTTAATATTTCCTATTCTGCCAGCTACAAAGCAAAAAGCTGTGCACCAGCCCCAAAGACCAGCACACAGCTTCTTATAACTTTTATTCAATTTCCTGCTTAAGCAAGCTTCTCAACAGCAAGTGTAACCTTCTCACCGTTGATATCCCACTCTTTCTCGAATCCTGCAGTCTTTCCAGTGATAATATCCTGTGCAAGAACTACTGTCTTAACCTGAGCGGCATTCTTATTAACAATATCAGCTATCTTGTCGTTGCCTGATACATAGAGATTAATCTTATCCATAACCTCGAAACCAGCGTCCTTACGCATAGTCTGAACCTTAGAGATAACCTCTCTTACGAAACCTTCCTCGATAAGCTCTGGAGTAAGGTTAGTATCAAGAACAACTGTGATACCCTTGTCGCTGCTTGCAACAAATCCTTCCTTCTGAGTCATCTCGATAAGAACATCGTCCTTAGAAAGCTCAATAGCCTGACCTTCAACATTTAACTCGAAGCTTCCTGACTCGTTAAGCTTATCCATAGTTGCATTACCGTCAACCTCTGTAAGAGCTGTTCTGATTGCATTAAGAAGCTTTCCGTACTTAGGTCCGAGAGTCTTCATCTGTGGCTTGAATGAGTATGATGTAAATGCTCTGACATCATCTGTGTATTCAACTTCCTTAACATTAAGCTCATCAGCGATAATAGCTGTGTAGAACTCATCAAGCTTCCAGTCTGCCTTAATAAACATCTTGCCGATTGGCTGACGGTTCTTGATATTAGTTGAATTACGGCATGCACGTCCGATAACAACTGCGTCTAATACATCATCCATAGTTTCCTCAAGCTTTTTGTCAATGAACTGCTCATTAACCTTAGGGAAGTCGCATAAATGTATTGAAATAGGCGCATTTTTATCAATGCTGCATACAAGATTTCTATAAATGCTTTCTGTCATGAATGGAACCATTGGTGCAGAAATCTTAGCAAGAGTTACAAGTGTTGTGTAAAGAGTCATGTAAGCATTTATCTTATCCTGCTCCATTCCCTTAGCCCAGAATCTCTCACGGCTTCTTCTTACATACCAGTTAGAAAGCTCGTCAGTGAAGTCCTCAAGCGCTCTTGCAGTCTCTGTAATCTTGTAGTTCTCAAGGTTAGTATCAACGAATTTAACCAAAGAATTAAGCTTTGATAATAACCATTTGTCCATAACTGAAAGCTTGTCATATTCAAGCTGATACTTAGTAGCATCAAAATTATCAATATTAGCATACAGTACAAAGAATGCATATGTGTTCCAGAATGTTCCCATGAACTTTCTCTGACCTTCTGAAACCCACTCATCCTTGAATCTGTTAGGAACCCAAGGAGCTGAATTCTCGTAGAAGTACCAACGGATTGCGTCAGCACCATGCTTCTGTAATGCGTCAAATGGGTCAACAGCGTTACCCTTTGATTTACTCATCTTCTGTCCATCTGCATCCTGAACATGTCCGAGAACGATAACATTCTCATATGGAGCTTTGTTAAAGAGCAGTGTTGAGATAGCAAGTAATGAGTAGAACCATCCTCTTGTCTGGTCAACAGCTTCAGATATGAACTTAGCTGGGAACTGCTGCTCGAATAATTCTTTATTCTCAAATGGATAGTGGTGCTGTGCAAATGGCATTGAACCTGAATCGAACCAGCAGTCGATAACTTCTGGAACTCTTTTCATTGTTCCCTGACACTTAGGACACTTACATGTAACTGCATCAACATATGGTCTGTGAAGCTCAATATTATCTGGACAATTGTCTGATTTTTCCTTGAGTTCTTCGATACTTCCGATAGACATCATCTCACCGCAGTCCTCACACTGCCAGATATTAAGAGGTGTACCCCAGTATCTGTTTCGTGAAATTCCCCAGTCCTGAACATTTTCAAGCCATGCTCCGAAACGTCCTGTACCGATTGTCTCTGGAATCCAGTTGATTGTCTTATTATTAGCAATTAAGTTAGCCTTAACTTCTGGGTCTGTCATCTTGATAAACCATGACTCTCTTGCATAGTAGATAAGTGGTGTATCACATCTCCAGCAATGAGGATATTCATGCTCTACCTTAGGTGCTGAGAAGAGGATTCCTCTGCCCTCAAGTTCCTTAAGAACCTCAACATCACAGTTGATAGCGCCTGCTTCCATCTCTTTCTTAGTTGGCTTAGCACGCATTCCTGCAAATGGAGTCTCAGGCTTCATAACACCAGCCTCGTCTACCATCTGAACAAATGGAGCGTCATATTTTCTACCAACTCTTGCATCGTCTTCACCAAATGCAGGTGCAATATGAACGATACCAGTACCATCTTCCATAGTTACATAATTATCGCAGTATACGAAAAATGCTTTCTTGTGCTGCTTGTCAGCGGCATCCTTTGCACACTGGTAAAGTGGCTCATATTCCTTATATTCAAGGTCTTTACCCTTATATTCTTCAATAATCTCATAAGCAGGAGTTCCTTCTTCTCTCTCGATTCCTCCAAGAACCTTGTCAAGAAGTGCCTTTGCCATGATGTATGTGAATCCATCTGCTGCCTTAACTCTTGCATAAGTCTCATCTGGATTAACACAAAGAGCAATATTAGAGCAGAGTGTCCAAGGAGTTGTTGTCCATGCAAGGAAATATGCATCCTCTCCAACAATCTTGAATCTTACAACTGCTGTACGCTCTTTAAGAGTCTTGTAGCCCTGGGCAACCTCATGTGAAGAAAGAGGTGTACCACAACGAGGACAGTAAGGAACAATCTTGAAGCCCTTATAAAGAAGACCCTTATCCCAGATCTGCTTTAAAGCCCACCATTCAGACTCGATAAAGTTATTGTCATATGTTACATATGGGTTATCCATATCAGCCCAGAAACCAACAGTAGATGAGAAATCCTCCCACATACCCTTGTATTTCCATACAGATTCCTTACAATGCTTGATAAATGGCTCGATACCATATTCTTCAATCTGTTCCTTGCCATCAAGACCTAACATCTTCTCAACTTCAAGCTCAACCGGGAGTCCATGTGTATCCCATCCAGCCTTACGAGGAACCATGTAGCCTTTCATTGTTCTGTATCTTGGAATCATATCCTTAATAACTCTTGTAAGTACATGTCCAATATGTGGCTTACCATTAGCAGTTGGAGGTCCGTCATAGAATGTGTAAGTTGGGCCTTCCTTTCTGTTATCAATACTCTTCTGGAAGATATCATTGTCTTTCCAGAACTTTTCAACTTCTTTTTCTCTGTCTACGAACTTCATATCCGCAGAAACTTTCTGATAAATCATTGCAGCTTCCTTTCTTGCCTTGTGGCTTATATTTTCTAGTACATTACGGGCATTCGTCATAAATCTGTCATACAAGCAAGCCTGATGGCTGCCTGCAGACTCATTGCTTACGAAAAAAGCCCCTCTGCCGTAATACAACAGAGGGGTAACATACTTATCCTAAAATCTGAATGATTACGACATACTATCATATGCGTCCCTGGCTTTAACCTGACGATGGGATTACCGTCCCCGCTTAGTCTCGTAATGATTTCAGCGAAGATGCTCAGAAGTGATGTTCAGATGGATAGTACTCGCACCGGCTCTCACCATCCCGGCTCGCTCATGCTTTTCACTCCAACCTACTGTCTTCGTCAATGCATTTGATTAGATTTTATATAATAAATGTTTAGTTGTCAAGCTGTCATAGTAAACATGTGCAAGTTTTTTATGCTAATTATACATATCTTCGATAGGAATTAATCTGACATTTAAAGCCACAGCATTTTCCTTTACCCAATCGGTAAATCCACTTAATGAATACAGATGATATTCAGCAACCTTATATCTCTTGTCGATTAAACCATCTCTGTCCATAAGTTCTTCAAGCTGTTTCTTATCCATTGGTGTATTCCTGAATTTACATTCACCAAGAATTGCCTTATTCTCTGTCGTATCCAGTCCAACAACATCAATATCCGTCTGCTCTTTCTTAGCCGGATTAGTACCAAACCACTTACCTGCCTGAAGAACTGTACAACTGAATTTATTAGAAAATGCGTTCATTAACAGATACTGTCTGCACATTTTCTCAAATATTTCGCCCATATACTCATGAAGCTTTGGTTTTACCTGACTTAAATAATACTGTTTTCCATTATCAATCTCAATTGCTGCAACTGCCCTTGGAATAAACTTATGCCAGAACATAAACATTCCATCTGACAATGAATACATGACTTTCTTCTTATTATTCTCTTCCGTGATTGCATATGTCTTTTCAATAATACGGGTTTCCAGCAAATGTTGAAGAATATTGTGGACAGACGCACTTTCCAGATTAGTTTTATCCTTTATCTCAACGGCTTTATTAGCTCCATTGGCAATTGCTGAAACAACATCATCATACACAGGTGCATTCCTGAACTCCTGGACTAACAGGTTTCTTGGTTCTTCATACATGAATCCCGATGGATTAAAATACAAATCCGCAATATTATCATCAAGACTTTTGTCCGAATCAAACATAGAGATATATTTGGCAACTCCACCAGTGATTCCATAACAAATTGCTTTTTCCTCACACGAATAATCAGGTACAAACAATGCAGTTTCAAGATAATTAAACGGTTTTAAATCTATCTGCATAGTCCGCCTTCCGTATATCGGACTCTTACTGCTAAGCACTTCCTGTTCCATAAAGCTGATAGATGAACCAGACAGAATAAGAAAAATGTTTTTATTAAGCCAGTTCTTATCAATCTCGACCTGCAAAAGCGATAAAAATTCTTTATCTGCCTCCGCAAGATAAGGAAGTTCATCAATAACAAGTACAAGCTTTTTATCTCCAATATTGTTGGTAATAAAATTAAGTATGTCTTTTATATCTGTGAATCTTACCCCGTTAATTCCCGGCATAAAATAGTCAACAACAACTTCCCCAAATAACTCAATATTTCTTTCTGCACTACCCTTTATTGCCGTAAAAGCTATATGCTCTTTTCCTCTTATAAATTCATTGATAAGAGTTGTCTTTCCTATCCTTCGGCGGCCATATACAATGCACATCTGGAAGGAGTTCTTGCTGTATGCAGTTTCTAAGCTTTTCAATTCATTTTTTCTTCCAATAAATTTATCACACATATTACGACCTCCTGTTTTAATAAAATTAATTTTAGTAAAGTTATATTTACTAAACCTATCTTTACTAAAATCAGTATATCCCATAACATTTTAAAAATCAATTTATTTACTAAAAAAGTTGCAGCAACCTTAACCGTTACTGCAACTTACATTTACATTATTCTATTATGCTTCTGTCATCCTGTTCTTAGCCACAATTCTCATAATCAGATCAACGCTTCCATCAATTCCATAAGTAGAACTGTTAATTGTGAGGTCGTAATTATCTGCTTCGCCCCACTTCTTGCCTGTATAGAATGCGTATCTTTTAAGATGTGCCTTATCCTCTTTTGAAACATACTTCGCAGCCTGCTTATAAGTAAGCTTCTCTTTGCTTGTATGGTAAGTTCTCTGTATACGCAGCTTCTTAGGAGCTGTGATAAATATGCTTATATGAGGAATGTGGTTCTTAGTAAGAATATTATCCGCATATCTTCCCATGATAACATATGGTTCCTGTTTTGCTAAATCGACCAGCTTCTTAGATGTATTAAAGAACTGTACATCAGACCTTGAAAGACCATGGTACTTCTTAAAATCTCTCCACCACTGAGCCGGTGTCCTTGCTGTTTTATTCTGGAATAAAGCTCTGTCAGTTTCTTCATGTTCTTCATTACGCTGTAATATCTCGTTCATGATAGATACATCATAATAGCTGATTCTTAACTTATCAGCAAGCTTGAAACCTATATCTGTTCCGGCACAGCCATATGAACGGCCTATGCTTATAATAAGATTGTCGTCCTTTCCAAATCTGTTTGCAAGATTGGACATGTTAAGCTCTGCATGCTCCGGGTCAATAATATCATTTCCCTCTCTCGCTTCCTGCATAGCCATTGCTTCATCAAAAATCTCACCATATTCATGCATTAGTTCTTTATGAAGCTGAGGATTCTTTTTAGTGGTTCTTGCCATATTACTTATAAGTGCAAGCTCACTTCTAAGAACTGAAGAATCCGCACTGGATTTAATCAAATCTCTTAAATCATTAATACATTTTTCCTTGTTTCCCTGATATACACGTCCCAGATTAGAACCTGTAGCTTTATATACTTTCTCGTCCAGTGCGTATATTCTGTTCGCAAGTTCAGTTATTTTATCATTATCTGCCATAATGCGCACCTCCTAATTATATAAAGAATAATAGTGTGTCAATAAGGAATACTGGTACAAGGCAGCACAATGACCACACAATATACCCAAAGAAGCTTGGCATCTTAACACCATTTTCATCTGATATTGACTTAACCATGAAATTAGGTGCATTACCGATATAAGTTATTGCTCCCATAAATACCGCGCCACATGATATTGCTGTAAGCATTTTTGCAGGAACAATTCCAAGAGCTGTTGTAAGTCCTGACACAAATCCCATTGAACCAGCCGTTGTAAGGAATACAAGGTAAGTTGGTGTATTATCAAGGAAACTTGAAAGTGCGCCCGTTACCCAGAACATCTGTGATGGATGTGTAAGTCCAAGCTCTGCGCCTGCGCTCTTTAAAATCATAAGAGCTGGCTGCATAGTAATAAATATACCTATGAAAAGTACAGCAACTTCCTGAATGGCGCCCCATGTGAAATGGTTCTTCTTTCTTATCTCTGCATTAGTTGTCTTGAATGATAAAAATGCTGCTAAAAGAATCATAACCACTTCAATAAGTGAAGTAATTGCAAGCTTAACCTCTCCAAATATAGGAATTGAGATTACCTCGCCGGCAGCATTCTGGAAAAATGGTACATCCGGAAGTACTCCGCTTAATATAACTGCTGCAACAATAATTACGATGAATATAATATTATGTAATCCCTCAAATCTTATAAGTGGTTCATTTTCCTTAATCTCCGGCATATAACCTGCTGCTATATCCTTCCTGTATGCTCTCTTATCAAGAAAATAAAGCACTGTAAGAAGAATAATCATGTTAAGGAGCAGTATCGGAAAGAATCTTATACTCCAGAAGAAAGGAACACCTCTTGAGAATCCCATGAGAAGTGGTGGGTCACCGATAGGTGTAAGACTTCCGCCCATATTAGATATAAGGAAAATGAAGAACACCATAATGTGAGCCTTATTTCTTCTCCAAGAATTCATCTTAATAACAGGTCTTACGAGGAGCATTGACGCACCTGTAGTTCCAATCCAGCTTGAAAGAAGGGTTCCTATTCCAAGAAGAATAACATTTACTCTTGGTGAACCAACAAGACTTCCCTCAACTGTTATGTTACCTGCTACGCAGAACAGACCGAAAAGCAGTACAATGAATGTAAGATAATCATTTACCAGACATTCAAGTACAGTCTCTGCTGCTGTTCCAGTACCATACTTAACTGCGAACGGAATTATGAAAAGCAGTGACCAGAATATTACAGCAAATGGTCTGTACTTTTCCCACCATTCTCCTTTTACAAGTGGAATTATGGCTATACACAAAAGCAGACATGCAAATGGTACACAAAGCCATAAAGGCACATTCGTCAGCTCGGCTGCCAGTGCAACCATTGGACAAATATTAATACTCATAACTTAAGCCTCCGTAAAAAAACCTGTTCCACACACGGAACAGGTAATCTTAATATTAAATTATCTCTGCACATCGAAAGACGAATTCTTCATAAGTCTCTTAATGTGATCAACACATGTGATATTAGTATCACCTCTGATAGCATGCTTCATTACTGAAGAAGCAACAGCGAAGTTAACAGTATCTTCAGGAGTCATATTGTCCATAAGGGCATAGATAAGTCCTGATGAAAATGCATCGCCGCCACCAACTCGGTCTACTATCTCGAAATTAATTGTCTTACTCTCATAAGTCTCTCCATTAGTGTAATAGAAAGCCTTTAAAGAGTTGTTGCTTCCTGAGTGTACATATCTTACAGTTCTTGCAATAGCCTTCATATGATACTGCTCATCTATTGCCTTAAATACTCTGTCCATGTCCTTGAATGATGGGTCCATTGTAAGACCGTCTTTAACATCAGTTCCATCTTCTCTGTATACATGGATAGGTTCGATTCCAATAAGCACATCAACATAAGGAAGGTACTTACTAAGAACATCTCTTGCAGTCTCGAATGACCAGAGCGTACTTCTCCAGTTAGGGTCGAAGCTGACAGTAAGTCCCATCTTCTTAGCTGCCTTAACTGCCATATCCATCATCTTACGGCAGTTGTAAGAAAGAGCCGGAGTGATACCGCTTATATGGAGCCAGTCATAATCCTTAAGAATCTCCTCGAAATCAACATCCTTATAGTCGTATTCTGCAAATGCAGAATCAGCTCTATCATATATTACCTGTGAAGGTCTGACAGAAACACCTTCTTCCAGATAATAAAGTCCCATTCTTCCCTCTGATCTTATAATATGCTTGGTATGCACATCATTAGACTTAAGGTAATTAATAGTTGACTTTCCAAGGTCTGAGTTAGGTAATACTGTAAAAAATGTTGAATCAACACCAAGGTTTGCAAGGGAAACCGCTACATTTGCCTCTGCTCCGCCATAATTAACTCTGAAATCATGTGTAGTTACAAGTTTTTCATAGTTAGGTGGTGATAGTCTCAACATCAATTCACCAATTGCTATAAATTTCATGTCTTCCTCCAACGTCATAATAGATTAAGGGTATCAAATACCCAGTTTTGCATATTCCAATGACATATTACACCACATTTGTACAAATTGCAAACTTGCATATTACTTTCTATAACAATAATTATCTTATATATCAAGTGACAGAACCGGATACTCAAATTCATCACTTACAAAGGCACACATATATATAGGATAATACACTATCTTGTCCCGCACTTCTATATTACAGTTTGCAAATACATATGCTTCCTTTACCTGATATTCGTCATTATATGCCGCTTTACTTATAGCACTATGGACGTAATAATCCTTTCCACTTTTTACCTCTATCGGCAATACCGAACCCTCATGTTCAATAACAAAATCAAGTTCCCCGAGATTATGATTATTGTAAAAATATGATGGATAACCATGTGCATTCAACTCCTGTGCAACAAAATTCTCATAAACTCCACCAAGATTAATCTTTTCTTCTCCAAAAAGTACTTTAGCACGCAAAGCATTTCCATACTGATATGTCAATAATCCAACATCTGACGAATACAGTTTTATTAAACTGCTCTTCGCATTCTGACTGAGTGCTATTCTAGGCTCTGTGGCATTAATTGTTGCAATTGCAACTCCTGCATACTTAAGCCATAAAAAACTATCTTCCAGTTTTTTAAACCGTAATTTCTTCTGGATATCGGAATAATTAAAACGCTTATTCTGTCTTAAAAGCTGTGAAGGTATCTGGTCAAATATGGCTGTAAGCATAAGCTTCTTATCTTCTGCCTCATATTTGGTAAAATCAACTTTATACTGTCTTATAATATTATCCTGAATTATAGATACTTCTCCCACATTTCCAGTTTCTACATACGTACTTACTGCAGCCGGCATTCCGCCAATAACAAGATAACGCTTAAGCTGTGTCAGCATTTTGTTATTTATAACATCCGTAACTGGCGACCTTTCCAAAAAACACTTTTTGAGATAATCTATTGTTTCTGTTTTTACCCCACTTGCCTTGATAAATTCCTCAAAATCCAATGGGTACATGTCAAGCTCATCCATATACCCAACAGGAGCTGACCTTAAATCTTTTAATTCAACACCAAGTAACGAGCCACTGAGAACTAATTTTATCCTGCCATCATCAACCCAGAATTTAAGTTTGGTAACAATATCCTTACACTCCTGCACCTCATCAATAAAAAGAAATGTTTTATTATCTTCAAATGTAACATCTGTAAGTGCCGATATATTAAGTTTCAATTCTTCTATTGTATTAGCCTGCTGCAGAGCTGCGATATACTCACTGTTCTGAATCAGATTAATCTCAACATAATTACATTTATTATCCCTTAAACATTTTCTGATAGTATATGTTTTTCCTACCTGCCTTGCTCCCGTAACCAATAATGCACGGGCAGGATTTTTTATCCAATTATTTATATATTTTTCTGCTTTTCTTGTAATCATTATTACATCACCTCTTATAATTATAGTATCACTCATTTGCATTTTTTCAATATTTTTTCTCAATTTTTATGCACTTTTGCGTGAACTTTTTTGTTTCAATTAACACTTTTTCAATTATATTATTGTCAAATACATTTATATTATTCAAATTGCAAACTTGCATATTACTTTTTAATAAGATATAATTATTTTATTAATAAGTAAGGTTAAGGTGCGTGTTTATGGATATATTTGAGTCTCTGAATTCTGTGCTTGTAGACTTGTTCAATGATATCTTGAACATTGAAGAAAGGGCTCTTATCACAGAAGAATTTAAGGATATTTCTGTTACAGATATGCATATTATTGAAGCTATAGGAATTGAAGAACCTCGTACTATGTCCACAATTTCCAAGTCCCTGGGTGTAACTATGGGAACTCTGACGGTCGGTATCAACGGACTTGTAAAGAAAGGATATGTTACAAGAAAGCGCGGTGAGAAAGACCGCCGTATAGTGTATGCCTCCCTGACAGATAAAGGAATTGCAGCTTACAGGCATCATGAGAATTTTCATAAAGACATGATTGAGAATATCACGAAAGATTTAACTAAGGAAGAAGCTGAGGTACTTACCAAGACATTTATACGGCTTGAAGACTTCTTCCACCAGCTTCCATAATAACTGCATTAATAAAGGAGGGGTATTTATGCCAGATAATAAGAATTTGCTCAATTTTGATGATTTAGCTGATGTATTCGCACAGCTAAACGATATTGAAGATGCGCCAGAAGAACTTACTGAGGAAGAGAAAGCCTCCCAGCGCAGATATGAAGAGATTATCAAGAAACATAAGAATGATAATTAATACGATGATACTAAACGACTGTCCAAGATATTCAAAGGCAGTCGTTTTTATATGTGTTATAACGCAAATCCCCATTTGTTAATCATCATATTCCTGCGAAATCCCCGTTCATATAGATTATGCCTTGTAATATTCACATTTATTCATATATAATACATTGAAACAGCCACCCTTGGGTTTCCCCGCGGGTGGCTGTTCCATCTTTATATGAAAGTGTTTGAAAGAAAAAAGCTTATTTATTGGCTGTGATGCCTGCTGTCTTATAGACAAATGTTACACTTCCGGCTTTGTCATCTGACTTGCCTAAGAATGAATTGTATTCCTGACCTGCCTTAACTACTGCCTTGATTGTATCAACGGCTGTCTGTGCGTCTGAGTCTACAAGCTTTGTGATAGGCTCGATTGCTTCACTGTTAAACTGTGCCATTCCATCCTTTAATGTAATTGCACCTTCGTTTAACTGTGTAACTCCATCTGCAAGTGTTCCTGAACTATCCTTTAATGTAGCTGTTCCATCTGCAAGCTGTGAAGCTCCGCTCTTTAATGTATCATTATTAGCTGTAAGCTGTGAAAGTCCGCTCTGAAGGACTGCTGTTCCTTCCTGCTGAAGTTTTCCTGCATTAAGATTTAATGCATATAAGCTTGAGCAGAGAGTTCCTTCCTTGTAAGTTGAGAATGAACCAACTGATGCGCTGAGTGTGTTAAGACCTGTGCTTAATGTACCAAGACCTGCTTTAAGCTGCTTAGAACCAGCGCTTAACTGTCCTGCACCTGTGCTTAACTGGTCAATTCCTGCTTTAAGGGCATTTGCACCAGTATTAACCTGACCTGCTCCTTCATTCAATTTAGTAATTCCATTAAAGAAACTGTTCTCTCCGCCAGCTGTAAGGGATGTCATCGTATCATTAAGTAGACCGTATGCCTTATAAGCCTGTGAAAGTCCACTGGAAATAGCTACAAGATTTGCGTCTGCATCACTATTTGCCTTTGCTTTTAATTGTTCTAATGTATATTTGTGTTCTGTATCTGCTGCTGCATATTTAGCAGTTAATGCACTAACCATTGCTGTTCTTATACCAATCTTACCTGTTGTAATATCTGTATCATTATAGTTCTGCATTATAAATGCGGCTGCCTTGGTACACTGATTTTCATCTGTAATATCTGCTGTAGCAGATATACCTACATTAGCAAGTGTTGTCGCAGCTGTAATTTTCTGCTCACCTGTCATTGCAACCGGATTATATCCAAGTTTTCCACCAATAACTGCCATTGCTAACTGATAAAAACTGTCATACGCATTATCATATTTTTGTTTTGTTTCTGTCATTCCTGATGTTAATGTTCCACCTATTTTATCTGCTCCTTCAGCTAATGCTGCTGCACCCGTTGCCAATTCTCCCGTTCCATCTGTCAATGACTTTGCCCCAGTAACAAGCGCTCCTGCACCAGATAAAGCACTATCAATTCCTGCATCAAGTGTTGCAGCGCCTGCTGCCAGATCACCTGCCCCCTTAGCTGCCGAAGCAACACTGCTGTCAAGATTGTTATCCTTAAGAGTATTATAAAGAGTTCCGATTCCGTCAGCATATGCCTTCATGTTGTCATTAAGTGAAACTGAACCCTCATATGCACTTGCAGCGCCATCTGCGTATGCATATATACCATCCCTAAGAGAAGAAGCACCTGTATTTAACTGGTCAACACCATCAGTAAGTGCTGGAATTGCATCACTTAACTGCTGCGTTCCATCCTGTAAAGAAACAGTTCCGTCTGCAAGCTGTGTTGCTGCATCATCTAATGAAGCAACAGTTTTCTTTAAATCATCTAAAGTAATGTCATCAGCATTCATATCTGAAAGAAGATTAGATGTTGCTACAGACATTGTCATATCAAGTGAGAAATTCTTAACATCTGCTGTTAATTCAAAATACTCAGGAATATCAAGGTCAAGTGACTTGTCATTAAACTTAAGATTCATAGTATCCTTAAGTCCTGGCATTGTCATACCGACTGCCACAATATTGTCTCCAACCTTAGTAAGTTTACCATTAGTAACCTCAACATTTGAGAATACATCTGTTGGAAGCATCATGCCTGTAATCATTGTAAATGGTACGGCAACTGTCTGCTTCTTACCATTAATTGTTACAGTTTTCTTCTGATTATTAGTGTAATCAAAGCGAATAGTAACCTTTCCGCTCTTTCCGGCCAGGTCTTCCGGCTTAATTTCCTTTCCGTCAAGCTTGTAAGTAACCTTCATTGTTACTGGCGCATTTTCACTTGACTCAGTCTTATTAAGAGTCTCATTGCCGTTAGCGTCTGTAATCTTTTCGTTGACAGTGATGTGATTCTTGTTACCGGAAGCATCATTGAATACATAAACTGTTTCCTGTCTTGTGTTAGTTGCAAGTGTGCTCTTGTTAGACACTGCAAGTTCATTAGTTATTGCCTGTGTAATCGTAGCCTCTGTACTGCCTGCTGCCATCTCTGTTACATAAGCTGTATCCGTTCCTGTTGTTGCAGCTGTCTTAGAACCGCAGCCAACAAGACTTGCCGCAGTAAGAACAACACACATTAAAACTGAACTATATCTGAATAAATTCTTCTTTACCATAATAAATCCTCCTAATTTAATTCTGACTGTTCTTCTTTGGCTTGAAGCCTAAACTTGTATGAATAATCACCTTATCAAGCAATACAAAAAGTGATGGAAGAACAAATATAACAACAAACATACTGATGATTGCACCTCGTGCCATAAGTGTACAAAGTGAAGCAATCATATCAACACTGGCTATCATACCTACACCAAATGTTGCTGCGAAGAAACCAAGTGCGCTGACAATAATAGATGGAATAGATGTTCCAAGTGCTATTGATATAGCCTCTTTCTTAGAGTTCCCAGCAGCTCTTTCTCTCTTATATCTTGTAGTCATAAGAATTGCATAATCGACTGTCGCACCAAGCTGAATAGTTCCAATTACTACCGAAGATATAAATGGTATCGTTGTTCCTGTATAATATGGAATACCCATATTAACAAATATAGCAAATTCAATAGCAGCAACCAGAATAACCGGAAGAGATATTGACTTCAATACAAAGAAAATAATAAAGAATATCGCAACAATTGAAACTGCACTAACTGTCTTGAAATCCTTATCAGTAATAGTGATAAGATCCTTAGTACAAGGAGCTTCTCCAATTACCATTGATTTGGCATCATACTTCTTCGCAATTGCATCAACCTTATTAATCTGGTCATTGATTTCATCAGAAGCAATTGTGTAATTAGTTGATACCATCATAATCTGATATTCATCACCCTTAAGCTCTGAAACAAGCGAATCAGGAAGCATTTCCGTAGGGATTTCTCCACCGAGTGCTGAATCAATGCTTAATGCAAATGAAATTCCATCCAGATCATTTACCTCATTCATCATTGCATTAGAATCCTCTGTTGAAAGATTACTGTCTGCAAGAATCATATATATAGAATTAGTTCCGTCAAAGTTGTCGGCAAGCAGCTTGTTAGCCTGCGAACAGTTAAGCTTCTCTGGAAGTGTATCAGATAAATCATAGTAAACCTTAGTATTGTTATATCCGTAGATTGCCGGGCCAAGAAGCAGAACGAATATTATAAGAAATATCCATGAATGATTAACTATCCATCTTGCCGGCTTATCAAAATTCGGCATAATCTCTCTATGCATTGTCTTCTCAAGAGCCTTGTCAAATGTAAGAATAAGGGAAGGAAGTATTGTAACACAACCAATAACACCCAATACAACACCCTTTGCCATAACGACACCAAGGTCAAGACCAAGTGTAAAGCTCATAAAGCAGAGTGCTATGAATCCTGCAACAGTTGTTATGGAAGAACCAACAACTGATGTTAGTGTATTCCCAATAGCAACCGCCATAGCTTCTTGATGATCATCTGGAGTTTCTTCCTTAGCTTCCTTGTAACTGTGCCATAAGAATATAGAATAATCCAGAGTTACACCAAGCTGAAGTACCGCTGCCAGTGCTTTCGTTATGTATGAAACCTCACCTAAGAAATAATTAGAACCAAGGTTATACACGATTGCCATACCTATACTTAACATAAAGAATACTGGTACAAGGAATGAATCCATAAATATAGCAAGTACGATACATACAAGAACAACCGCTACAAGTACATAAAAAGGAGTCTCCTTTTCTGCCATTGTCTTAGTATCTGTAACTACAGCAGACATACCGGCAATATAACACTGATTATCCGTAACATCTCTTACTTCCTGAATAGCCTTCATTGTATCGTCACTTGATGTTGTATCATCAAAGAATATTGCAAACAATGTAGCTCCTGAATCCTCATTTTCAAAATAAGAACGGAACTTATCAGGAAGAATTTCTGAAGGAACATCATCTCCTACCATTCCACTATAAGAGATAACTGACGCTACATGGTCAACCCCCTCAACCTTCTTTACCAACTTAGAAACATTTGACTTATTCATTCCGTCAACGACGACCATTGCATAAGCGCCCTTTCCGAAATCATCAAGCAAAATGTCCTGTCCCTGCATAGTGTCGATATCACTTGGCAGATAATACAGGATATCGTAATTAACCCTGGTATTAAAGTAACCAAGAACTGATGGAATCAACAGCAGGAAGCTAAGAACCAGAATTGGAATTCTTAACTTAACAACAACTTTTCCAAACTTTTTCATATAAATAACCACGCCTTTCTGTAAGATGCAAATGCCAACAACCCTTAGTCATATAAGTATTCATGTCTTTAACAAATATGACCGATAGTCATTTTCAATTTCAGTTGACATTATAGCACCTCAAAACACATAGTCAATAGAAAATTGACCAAAAGTCATTTTTTAATATTTATTTTATAATTGGATTGGTGTATAATGTATTTATAAATGAGTTGGCATGGTAATCAATTTCAGGCACGCTTGCGCTGCTTGTCGCTCACAGCGGACACTAAACTCGTTGCAGTTCCTGCAACTTGTTAAGTGCCGGTGGCTCCAAAGCACCTGAAATCAATTACCATACCAACTCATAATACACACTATAACCAACTAATAATTAACACTAATAAAGGTGAGTGATTGATATGGGAAAGCTTGAAGCTAACAAACAACAGAAACTTACTTCTCTGCTGAATACTGCATTTAATCTCTTTACTACCCAGGGGGTTACGAAGACTTCTATTGCGGAAATTTCTCAGAAAGCAGGTATTGCTAAGGGTACATTTTATCTGTACTTTAAGGATAAGTATGATATAAGAAACCGTCTTATATCACATGAATCAAGTAAATTATTTAAGAATGCCGTCGCTGATTTAGAAGAATTTTCTATAGAGAAGGACGAACCGTTAGGTTTCGAAGAAAAAATAATATTTATAATTAATCATATTGTAGATGAACTGAATTCTAATCAGACTCTTCTCACATTTATATCAAAAAACCTTAGCTGGGGAATCTTCAAGGAAGCTCTCACAACTAAGGTTGCATCTGATGATATTAACTTTAAAGATGTATATTATGAAATGATTAACGCTGAGGATATCTCACTTGAAGAGCCTGAAATAATGCTCTTCCTTATTGTTGAGCTTGTAAGTTCAACTTGCTACAGCGCAATTCTTTATAAAGAACCTGCTGACATAGATACTATCAAGCCTTATCTTTTCAAGACAGTACGTGCAATCATCAAAGAGCACACTATCCGGTAGCTGCTTACGCTTTCCCTTCAAGCTCCTGGTATATATCCCTTTTTGACACACCCCTGTCCTTTGCCGCAGCTTTCATGGCTTCTTTCTTATCCATGCCCTGCGACATATACATCTGCACATGTTCTGCCACACTCATGTTTTCCCACTGCTTTCTTGCCTCGGCCTTTAACTGCTCTCGGCTTTTACCGGCAATCACAAGCACATATTCACCTCTTGGCTCATTATTTTCATAATATTCACATGCAGATTCAAGCGTGAATTCCATAGAATTCTCATATCTCTTGGTAAGTTCCTTACATATAGTAATCTGTCTGTCACCGCCAAGCGTATCTTGTAGTTCCGCGAGTGTCTTAGTAAGTCTGTGCGGTGCTTCATATATAATCATAGTCCTTGTTTCATATGCTAACTCTGCAAGAACTTCTTTTCTCTCATTCTTATCCGCTGGTAAAAATGCTTCAAATGCGAATCTTCTTGTCTCGCGTCCTGACATTGTAAGCGCTGTTATGCATGCTGCCGGTCCCGGAAGTGAAGTAACCCTGATACCTGCTGCCCTGCATTGCTTTACAAGCTCCTCACCAGGATCCGATATTCCCGGAGTTCCTGCATCAGTAATTACAGCCACATCCATTCCACCTAATATTTTATCAACAAGAACCTTTGCCTTATCATACTTATTAAATTCATGATAGCTTGTCATAGGTGTCTTTATTTCAAAATGATTAAGCAGCTTAATACTGTTTCTTGTATCCTCTGCTGCAATCAGGTCTGCTTCTGAAAGCACACGCAAAACCCTGTAAGTAATATCCTCAAGATTACCAATAGGCGTTGCACACAGATACAGCATACCCGGTCCGTCTTTCTTTACATTTTTTTCATTATCCATAATAAACCTCTATCTATTCATACATTTTTAGAAGCGCATCAGTGTAAGTACCGTCCGTCTTGTATACAATAAGCGGTTCTTCAACAATAAGCTGGGAATTACCTCCCTTAACCGCTTCTATAAGCACCATATTGGCAGCCTTATTCACATAAGGATACACCAGCCTCATTCTCTTCGGCTCAAGATGATACTTTCTCATAGTGTCAAATATATCAACAAGTCTGTTCGGTCTGTGAACCATATACATTTTCCCTTTAGATTTAAGACAACGGCTTGCTTCCCTTATAACATCATCAAGACTACACAGAAGCTCATGTCTTGCAATTGCCTTGGCACTGTCCGGATTAACAATACCGTGATTTTCATTCATATATGGCGGATTGCTCGTCACAACATTAAAAGAAGCTTCCCCAAATATAGTGGAAGCTTCCTTTATATCACCCTTAACAACACTGATTCTGTTCTCAAGATGATTAAGCTCCACATTTCTTCTGGCAAGCTGCGCGCTTCCCTCCTGAATCTCAAGAGCACTGTATGTGCTACCCGGATTCTTAGACTGCATAAGCACCGGAATAATACCATTACCGGTACCCATGTCCAGCACCCTGTCTTTCTTCCCTGCCGTGGCATAAGTAGACAACAGCACTGCGTCCATTCCAAAACAAAAAATATCTGTATTCTGTATAAGCTTTAGTCCATCTCTCATCAAATCATCAATTCGTTCATTAATCATCACTAATATGGGCTTTTCCTTCTTTTCTTTCTAATTCTTCAAGTGCCTTAAGTTCCTTATCATCATCAATGCGGACCTTATCAAATCTTCTTTTTCTCTTAAAACGAAGCTCCTCAACCGGATATTCCTTAAGTTCCTTTTCGTCATTATCATGAGTTATTAATACCTTAACTCTCTGCCTTAAAACATTGACACTTGAAACCTCACCAACCAGTTTATCTGGTGTAGTAACAGAATCTCCCACATTAGGCAGATGACTATTTAATTCCTCATATGTATCCTGCTCATTCTTTAAACAACACATAAGTCGTCCACACACACCTGAAATCTTAGTTGGATTAAGTGACAGATTCTGCTCCTTAGCCATCTTAATAGATACCGGATTGAATTCTGGTAAAAATGTGGCACAACATAAAGGTCTTCCGCAGGAACCAATTCCACCAAGAATCTTAGTCTCATCCCTTACTCCAATCTGTCTTAATTCAATTCTTGTCTTAAATACTGCAGCAAGATCCTTAACAAGCTCTCTGAAATCAATTCTTCCATCAGCAGTAAAATAGAACAACACCTTATTATTGTCAAATGTATACTCAGCCTTAATAAGCTTCATGTCAAGATTATGCTTTGCAATCTTCTCAAGACATATCTTAAATGCTTCTTTTTCCTTTTCCCTGTTTTTTAATTCTCTTTCATCATCTTCTGGTGTTGCAACCCTTATAATTGCCTTTAGAGGTTGGATAACCGCTGTATCTTCAACTTCTCTTTCACCTAGAACAACCTGTCCATATTCAACTCCTCTGGCAGTCTCAACAATAACATGCTGTCCTGTTTCGACTGAATATTTCCCAGGTGCAAAAAAATATATCTTTCCAACCTGTCTGAATCTAACTCCAACAACTTTAGTCATCTATACTCTCCATTCTATGAATTTTCCTTAATCGCCATAATAAGCAATTCAATAACCAGATCAAAATTAACATTTGCCTGAAGTCTGACCTTAACCCTGTCAATAGAATTAATAATATCCTGTAAACCTTCATATGACATAGTCTGTGCCTGACTCTTTATCAGTGTCATCTGGTCATTAAATATGAGCAGATTAGTATCATTCGTACTCTTAAACATAAGTACATCCCTGTACCACATAAGCATAAGGTCAAGGTAATCATCAATAGTCAGCTTATAATTGGTAACTCTTTTCACCGATGTCATAATATCAGCCGAATCCATATCCTTAGCATTCTTAATAACATCCATTACATCACGTCTTAACTCTGCAAACTCAGTAGATTCAACCATAGTCATTGCCCTGCCGATTCGTCCAGCTGCAAATCTTGCTGCAAATTTACACTCGTAATCACTGATATTATCATAGTGGTCTTTAAGATATTTAATAACTACATCATCCTTAAGTGGCTTAAGATCAAGCACAACGCATCTTGACAGAATAGTCTGTAAGAAAACATCCGGATTATTAGCAAGCAGAATAACAATTCCATAAGCCGGCGGCTCTTCAATTGTCTTAAGCATTGCATTCTGTGCTGCAACAGTAAGCTTGTCTGCTTCATCAATAATGTATATCTTGTAAGGACTGCTGTAAGGCTTAATCTGCATATCCGATACAAGCTGGTCTCTTATATCATCAACACCAATACTTCCCGGCTTCTCATGTCCAACCCAGATAATATCCGGCTGGTTCCTGCCTGCTGCCTGCACACAGGAATGGCACACCCCACAAGGCTCAACACCGCCCGCCTCACACTGCAGTGTCTGTGCAAATGTGCTGGCAATAAGCTTCTTTCCTGAACCAAGTCCTCCGCTGATTACATAAGCATGAGATACCTTTCCCATAGATATTGCACTCTGCAAATGTTCTTTAATAGTCTCATATCCATATATATCTGAAAAATTACCCATACTTATTCCTCTTTTCATTACTTATCTGTAATATTATAACACATATTGCTCCTATGTTGAAATATCTAATAACAATCCCCTTATATCATCAATAGCTCCAACTATTGCAAGATGATCCTTTTCATCTTTTACCAGTTCTCTGGCAAGATTATCAAGATTCTCATCTACCATCTTAACAATTCCATACACCCTGTGTCTTCCCCTTCTGTCAAGAAAGTTCTCTCTTGAAAACTTGTGTGATCGGTTTACAACTTCATTTAGGAATCCTTTAACAAGCTCTCTGTACTTCTTCATATCTCTTATATCCATATGCTTTGCAATCTTTTCACCCTGCTCGGTAATTTCCTGCATCATATTTCCCAATTTTTCCTGAAGGTCTTTCTCCTCAATATTGCTAATCAGTGTAAACTTAAAACTATCATCTGATTTTTCCTGTGCTTTAACCGGAGTGGTCTGATTAGCCGGTGCTATATCTTTAACCTTAATATCCATACATACCTCCTAATATGGCACTCTTAACTTCACTAATGCAATCCTCTAACTCTCCATTATTGCTAAATCTTCTTGTAATACCAGCCTTAGCAATATTCTCTTCTGAAAAATCCTCACTGTCTGCAAGAAATCTTCTGCACATTTCCTCATAGTGTGGATTATCCTGTTTCTGTTCTCTGTGGATAGCCCTTGTGAGTCTCAATCCATCTTCTACTTCAATGTATATCGGCATAATATGCTGTTTTCCATAGAATTCACAGAATTTATCATACGCTTCAAGCGTTCCTATAACCAGATACCTGTTACCACTGTTAAGGTCAATCTGTCCGTCATCAGCTGTAAAATACTTCCACACACCATACACAGTATTATATTCTCTCAGTTCAACAATCCTGCCGCTCTCCTGCATCTTAACAGCTGTCTCATCATTTACAAAAAAATACTCAACCCCATCGGTCTCCCCGGCTCTCATTGGTCTTGTTGTATACAATATAACAGTATTAAGCTTCAGACTTTCATCTTCAATTAGGTTTTTATATATCTTATCCTTGCCGGACGCGCTTTTTCCCATAATAAATGCTATCTCAGGCATCTTATCTTTCCTTCCTTAAGACCGGGTACTTCCAGCCCGGCATTTATCGCACTCTTAATAATTCTGCATACATCACCGGTAATCCGCTCGCCTACATTAACAACAGGCATTCCCGGTGGGTATATAAGAACCGATGACATACTTATTCTACCACATATATCAGGTGAATTAACAGATAAATCTTCATATCCATTTTCATCCATTAAATCAATTGCATCTGACGGACACATACATACTTCCGGCTTGTTGTTAATCGCATACCCTAAGCTTTCCCCTACATCATTTTCACTGTCTTTGCTTTCAACTTTCCAGCTTTCATCAATCTCCTTCAATGCACTAAGAAATCTGTCATAATACTCCTGTTTATCAGCAACTGAAGTCATTGCAATAACATATTTAAATGATGCCATCTCAAGCTGCACCTTATATTCATCCAATAACCTGTCATATAGGTACTTTCCATCATCACATATAAGAATAATCTTAGAAATATCATCACTATCCATCAATCTTATATTATTAAGTTTTGCAATATTTTCTCTTAAATTCTTAAGTCTGTTTATATATTCCTTAAAAATATAATTTCCCTGTCCTTCAATAATTCTCATACACCTGTCAATACTCGCCATAAGAATATATGAGGGGCTGGTTGTCTGATATATATTCCAAAATCTTTCCACTTTATCATAATCTACATAATTTCCAGAAATATGTAGAAGTGCAGTCTGTGTAAGTGCCGGTAATGTTTTATGAATACTGTTAATTACAATGTCAGCCCCAGCTTTTACTGCCGACTCTGGAAATTCCTCACTGAATTCAAAATGTGCCCCATGTGCTTCATCAACTATAAGTGGTATTCCTTTTTCATGCAGATAACTGGCAATCTCCCTTACCTCTGACACAACACCTTCATAAGTCGGAGAAGTTATAATAACCGCTTGTGCATCCCTGTTATTTTCAACACATTTTCTAATCTGTTCTAATGATAGTCCTCTGTATATTCCTGTATCATTATCAACCTCTGGTATAACATATACTGGCTCTAACTGTGCCATAATCAATGCATTGTACACTGACACATGACAGTTTCTTGCAACGATAATCTTTCCTTTTCTTTTCGTCGCACCGCATATAGCCGATAATATTCCTGCTGTACTTCCATTTACAAGCATCAGTGTTTTATCTGCTCCATACAATTTTGCTGCCCTGTCAGACGCATTTTTAATAATACCATCCGCATTATGCATATTATCAAATCCGTCAATCTCGGTAATATCAAGTTCTGAAGTACTTGCATATTCAGTATTGCGCTTTCCTCCCGGCATATGCATCGGCACATAACCAGCTTTTGAATACTCTTCAAGTTTTGCCAGAATATCTATATTTCCCATCAATACAACTCCATTATCTCTTATTCTGTAACCATAAGCTTTACTGTTACTTCATCATGGCTTCCAATTGCATCTGTAACTTCATACTTAATATCATAAGTACCTGTCTGGTCAAATGTATATCTTCCAACAGTCACAATCTTTGCAGTAATATCATTACCACAAGTATCAGTTGCAGTAACCCCTGTCATTACATCTATACTCTTACCAATCTTTGTCTGAATGTCCTTTGCCCCTTCTATCTTAGCACTATAAGCATTCCACGGATTATTCTCGTCAGGGTCTGTAGGATCCCAGCCGGCATATGCACTGTCCTCTGGAATCTTTATAGAATCCAGCTTACCAAGTGGTCCAGGATTAACTGCATCATCATATATAGTTACACCTGTTCCCGATGGACAGTTATCATATATCCACTTTACATCCCTAACGCACATTCTAACGCATCCAAGAGAAGCATAATCACCAAGCTTATTGTACTGTCCATCCTCCAGATCACCCTTATTCATTGAATAATATGGAACAGAATGGAACAGATAACCTCCACTTATTCTGAATGCATAACGTCCATAAGTACCATCAACCATATATCCCCATTCGTACTTATCTGATGTTACATAATTCTCACCCACAATAGTTTCGTCGCCTGCTTTTCCACATGATGTTGCAAATGCTTTGACTGGTATAGTGTATTCTCCATTCTCATCAATCCCATACACTGTAGCACAGTTAGCAGCTCTGTTTACTTTAATAAAATATGGAAGATAAACTCCTTCTGGTGCAATGTATTCTTGTTCTTTTGATTCAGGCTCTTTATTATCAATCCACACAACTTCCCTTGCCGCTGTTGTCTCTTCTGTTGAAACAACTGTCTGTTCATCATTACTCCCATGATTATCATCCTGTTTTTCATTATTATAATGATACAACATAATTCCAGCAGTTACTGCTCCTGCAATAGCAATCACAGCAACAGCAATAAATATAACAAGTGTCAGATTTCTCCTGAACCATGACTTTCTTCTTTTTAAATATTTATAATTAATGTTTCCTTTTGACATAATATCCTCCTTTGTCCATTACAAAAAATTAATATGTGTTTATAAATGTTTTTAACGCAAAAAAAGCTGTTTCATCACGAAACAGCTTTAAGTGCCTAGAACCGGAATCGAACCAGTGACACGAGGATTTTCAGTCCTCTGCT
>ERZ827181.849-NODE-849-length-38543-cov-16.101954_pt1 | contig 38543 bp, 25 predicted proteins | sample MGYA00519778_ERZ827181 | MGnify/ENA primary metagenome ERZ827181 (study PRJEB31778, sample SAMEA3449273) | human gut metagenome | biome: human gut; feature: human-associated habitat; material: faeces | place: United Kingdom | collected 2010/2012 ...
CCGCTTTATATTCCGCTCGGAGGAAATGGAAGTAAAGGCGCTTGTTGACGAAATGGGTCTTTTTTCTTCGGGCAGTAGTGTTGGCTTCTTCCCAAGCGGCTTTAAAAAGGTATCACTTAACGTAGAGGAGTTCCCTACGGGATACGCCGTAATAAAACTTGCAAACGGCTTTAAGACCAAAAGCCCAGTTCAGCTTGAAAGGCTTTTTATAGAGTCTCCTAACTCCCAACAGCCCGAAAATAACGATCCCCTCCGCGATTGCATGGACAAACTCCGATCAGTAGCAAATTCCGTATCACTGTACGATTTTACGGAAGAGAGGTAGGCTATTCTTTTACTTTAATTAAAGTTTTTGTTTTTACACAGCGTTAATGTATTACATGTTTCCAATATGGAGCAAAGTTCATATATAGTCCCAGGATTGCATGTATTAGCTCTTGTCAATTAAGTTTTTGGGCAATTTGCAGTTTATAAATTTAATCCTTTTACTTATTGTGAAATTTATCATCTTCAACTTGGAAAGATCACAATTTACAAATTTCGTCACTTCTATTCTTCGTCCCAATATAAATTGAATCAGTGTGCCCAAAAAACCTATATCTTTTATCAAATCATACAACTGTTCATAAAAGTCCGGGATATTATTGAGTGTTGTGAGTCCTATTCCCCGCATTGTGCATAAAAACTTGCAATCCTCAAAGGTAACCCCCCGTATCTCATAAATAAGAAAAGATGACTTGGAAAAAGTACAATTCTTAAAAATAGCTCCCTCTTCGAATGTAAATTGATAAACATGTCCTCGCTTTATTGCGTTAAATATGCAGCCCTCGTTATAAATCCTACTCCCAAAGTAGAACGCGTGATGAATATAGTGATCGAAAATACAATTGGTGAGTTTGCCAGCAAATTTTATATGAGGCGCACAATCTTTAAATATGCAATTAGACAAGTCGTCTCTTAGTTCTATCGAACGAACCTTAAACTCTGAATATGAGAATGAAAAGTCTATATTGTCAGAAACGCCCAAGGTTATGTATATAAAATCACAATATTTTTCAAATGTTTCGCTTTTTGCGTCTGCGATGTGCATGTGCATTGATGCGGATCCGTACTTTAACACGCTCCGTAATCGCTTCTCTACGTTTGCTTCCGAACCAAATTGCTTTATAAAAAATGTGATAGCCAGAGCTTTTGTAGGGAAATCAAAATTAAACCCGCGCATATCAACTCTTCCCTCTTCCGTAAGTGGCAACTCTTTTATTACCTCTTTCAAGTCTAAAATTACTCCGAAGCAAGGTCCAGCAAGTGAAAAATCTATTTTAGCCTTTTCAAGAATAGCGTCGTAATCCCACCTGCTCCTATAGTAAGCTGCATCCTTTATATCTGTATCTCTATTTTCCATATGCTAATATACCCGAGATAGATAGTTATTAGAATTACACCCTTTGCGAAAAGTTAAGTTGTATGTTGCTGTAGAATACATTTTTCTTAATTTATAAAAATTTGTATAATTTCTTTGGGTGAATTTGCTCTAATTATTTTTTTTATAATGTAACCATCTGTTTGAGAATCATGCCCATCTAATTTCCATTTTCTAGCGTTTTTCTTAAGCATATTTAAAATCTTTTCTTTAAAATCATCACTATTATATTGCATTTTTCTTTCAAATTTAAACTTCACATAAAAAGATGGGCTAAATGATATTATATCCCATATATTGAAATATAACCCTGTATTTTCTACATGAGTAACCATATATTCTACTCCAGATGAATCAAATATACCCAATTTATACTTTCCTGAATTAATACCGTTTATTCCAGCTTTTCTAAGCACAAATCTTTCGTTTATTGAAGCGAGTCCACCAGCAGCGCCTTTATTTGGAATAAATAATGGGAGCGGTAAATCATCTGTCGTATAAAAAACTATAGGATATTTCATGGCTTCCCTTTCTTTTATTTAAAACTAATTCCAAATGATGATAAATTACAAGCACTTTTAATGTTGGTTATATATGAAGCTCCAAGATTATATAAACTTTGACCAAAAGAAGAATAATCAGATGCTACTCACTTATTTTAATTTCGTCAAAAAAGTTATCATAGTTTGACGTACTCCGAGTCGTTGTTGGATTGCGAACTAGGGAAGATAAATAATTCATCAAACTAATAGAATATGGTGTTAACGTAAAATCTGAGCCAAGCTATACCAGTCTTTAGATGAGTACAAGTTTATTTAAATTTTAAGGTATATATTCACTGAAAGAAGAGCGTTTACCTGCGATTCGCGTTTCGCTAAATGAGTCGTAAGGCAAGTGTTGTACTCAACATAAGCTAAATACATTGCAAATGTGGCTCTATGACCCTTTAAGTACTCTTTAAATGTGGGTACGCAATTTTAATTTATGTTTTGATTATTGGTAAGGTGAAGAATCATTTGCCTATTATACCCAATATGAAGAGATATTTCAGATTGGCAAGTATATCATTTTAGCCGGCTTATCCTTTGTTATCAATTACTTATGTGGAAAATTTTTACCCTGAGAAACTAAAAAATGAAGGGAGCCCACGGTGGGCTTCCAAAAAAAACAGAAAGAGTAAAAATGAAAGTATCAAAAATCATAACAAACACGTTAATCCGCAAGAGGCTACTTAATGGGCCGATTGCTCCAAGCTATGAAAAGGCCGTAAGCGCTTGGCCTGAATTAAAAGAATTCATAAAAAGTCCAAAGTCTTATTTTAAAGAGCTTGCGATTGCGAGGGCCTATGAAGCCATCAAGGCGGAATTTGGCCCGGAGCTTGCAAATGGAATCTATCTATTCAATAGGAACGACGTTGCTATTTTAGAAAATAGCTTTCGGGTTTGTTCCGGGATTGAGCTTGATTCGCTTGAAATGGACTTTTCCCATATCCGAGCGGGATATTTGAGGCGTTTTATCTATGAATGCAAATGGGGAATAAACTTTTTTAAAGATCCTGTGTACTCGCTTTATATCTATAACGCCTATATAAGCGCAGCACAGCAAAAGAAGGTGGCTGCCGAAAGTTCTATTGATTACTTTAAATACACGGGCTTTTCGATTTATCCTGCCTATGTTGCGATGGAAAAGTCTCCGCTAAAAATGGCATTAATTTGCGAGGCGGAAGGCAAGGCGGTTGATAAAACTCCGCAATATTTGAAGTACCGAAACTTTCTGATGGGACTATCCGAGGAAAAACGGCGCTACTTTTTCTATTCATCGGAAAAATCCGTGGCGGAATTTTTAGATTCTTTTGAAAATTTAAACGATTCCACGATTGAAAAATATATAAAAGACCACCCATTTGGACTTCCAAAGCAAATTGGGAAGTGCATTACCCTTAAAGCATGGCCTAATGATGTTAAAGAAAAACCACCTTTATCTGTACTTGATCAGGGCTCGCTAATGCTTTTTTTCGGAAGCGACTATGAGGATACATTGAAATCTTTCGGAGACGATAGGGACATATATGAAGCCCTGACAAAATTAGTCTGCCAAAAGGCGGATATAGAGGAGTTCCCGTACGTAAGGATTCTTTGGGGAATACTTAAATTGGCAAAGAGCCATGAGAGGAGACACTTTATATGCAAGCTTTGGGAAAGCGCCTATCTTGAATTTGAGTGGAACTTTTTAATACTTGCCCAGCATGGCAAGGCGATAGCGTATCTTGATAATCTAATAAAAACCTTCCCTGAGCCTGAGAACGTCACCCCTGAAAACCTCATGTGGCACTTTACAAACTTTACCCTCAGGGGAGGAGAGAAAGACTACGCAAATGTGTTTGGCTATGAGAAGTGGGATATATCGCACTGTATAGATTATAGAGATAGCAGAGCCGTATATTTTGCAAACAAGGCAATGGGCGTTAAGCTGTCATTTAACGTCACCGTTGGAGATTTAGAGCAGGCGAAATGCGACAAGGCGGCAGAGCTTTATTTGAAGCTCAGTTTAGACGCAAGGCGCTATTACGCGCGCCAAGGATTCGGTTCGTTTATAGAACTTGCAGATAGCAAATCCGCAGATGAGCTGGAGGCATTGGCAAAAGAAAGAAAAGCCAATCTCTTTGAATTTATATTGGAGGAAAAGATTCAGCTAAGGCGGAAAATTTTATCCTCAAAATACAATAAAAATGAAGAGCCCAATGGTCTGGACTCTAAAACAACTAAATAGAAAGGAATATTATTTATGAGAAAGGAAAATAAGAAGATTATTGCAAGGCTTGAACGCCGCAAGCGCACAACAAGGCGCGTTTGCGATATAAAAGGGATATATTTACAAATCCCCTTTAAGCACTTGGGAAAGATGCTAAGCGCAAGGGAAATCGAAAAGTTGGGCAACTAAATGAGACAAGGAACTTTTAGGAAACACTTAAATCCAAGGGATGTAAACAATCCCTTGGACGATTACCTTAAAAAGGTTTCCCTTGAATGCGAAATTGACAAAAGCTTGCTTTTACCTTGGGGGACTTTGGCGCTTAATGGAATTAGTGCTACAGCTAAAAACTATCACACCCACCATGTATATTTTTTGGGATTTGTTCCCGGTTTTTGGAAGGTATGGGAGAGGGACGCTCAGGTTAAGATGCTCGCAGGAAAAACACCTTGAATTGCATAGAATACTTGCAAAGTGCCTTGAAAGCGGAGACTTTGTGCCGTACGAAATTGCGATAAAAGCGGAATGCCCCCAGGTCACAGACGCAATCTCAAAAATTTACTCCAAAAGAATCGCAACTCTCCCTTCGCCGCTTTATTACAAAATAAGAGGCTATTTGAGGCGGATTATAAGGAAAATATAATGATCTATTAGTAGTTAATTGAGCTTAGTTCCTAAAAAAATTTTAAAGGAAATTTCTCATTTTTATACATAAATCTACCACATAACGGGCAGTTTAAATTAAGAAAACGGAATATCAAATTAGCCTAATCCTCCCACAAATGCACCCATATAGGCGCGTAAGTGCCTATAGAATAGCCTCTAAAAAAGTTCTTGACTTCGGGGGGGGGGGGGGGGGGTAAGTTACGACTTTTAATTCTAAAGTAAGCATTATGAAAAAATATATTATAACCAACATTGCGCTTGCAGGCTTTTCAGCTTTTACATTTGCATCTGAGCCGGTCGTAATAGGCGAAGGAACATACACCAATGCTATTTATGCGACGGAATCGAACACTTCAGGAGGATCTTCCCTTATAATAAATGGAGGTTCATTCAACCTCTCGTCTTCAATAAATAATCCTGATCTATATTTATATGGTGGAGGTTCGGCTTCAACAACCATAGATGGAGACACTCTGCTGCAGTTCAACAGCGGAACAGTGAAACCTGGAGATTGGTCGCACAGCCTATATGGCGGCTCCTCCTTAAATTCCGTAATAAATGGGAATTCTACCTTTGAAATGAATGGAGGAGAGATTTATGGAGCTGACTTAAATAGATCTGGAATATTTGGCGCCTCTAGGCCAAACTCGGTCGTAAACGGGAATTCATCGGTAATTATAAATGCAGGAACGATAAGCGGTATGACAATCTATGGTGGCGGCGATGGAGCGAACACACGCTTTGACGGCCAGATGGGTTCGCTATCCCACTATATAGACCTAGCTGATACAAGTGTTGTAAAGGGTAACGCATCCGTAACAATAGGAAAAAATGCGAGCGTCTATAGTATTGTAGGCGGCGGACGAGGCAATTCCATTGTTGAGGGAAATGTAAACATCGTCCTGAATGGTACTGCAAATAATATAAATCTTGTGGGAGGTAACCACGGTGTAGTAAAGGGTGAAGTTAGCGCAAATCTGTCTAACACTGCGAACTTAAAAAGTATGATAGTTTCCACAGGAGATGTTCATGGCAATAACGTTACATACGCTGAAGACGGTTCTGTGCTTTCAGTCATAGACCCCTCAAAGACAGTTGTTTCCGTAGTAATAGACGGAGCAAAAACTGGTGGCTTACACCTTGTAGGTTCTTTTGGGAGCTACGATGATCCGGTAAGCACAGCGTACGGCTCTGTGAGTTTAGAAATTAAAAACGGTGCGCAGATTGCCGACGGCTCAAATGTTCGAGCGGTAGGACTTGCCGGACATGTTTACGGAGATACATACATAACAGTTTCTGGCTCCGATACGGTTCTTGGAAAACATCTTTATGCAGGCAGCGAGCGCGGCTCAATAATAGAGGGCGATGCCCATATACTTGTTGATGGAGCAACAATAAAGGGAGATATATATGGCGGCGGTTACGGCATAGAGCAAAATGGAGCAAAAGAAGTCGCGATTATAAAAGGAAATTCCTTTACAACCTTAAAAAATGCAACCGTCAATGGCACTGTTTTTGCTGCGGGCAAAGGCGCACTAGCTTCTATTGAGGGAAATTCTACCGTTACGGTAATTGGAACTGAATTGAACGTATCGCGCATTTCGGGAGGAGGCGAAGGCCAAATTCTAAATAATGCAGAAATGGGGAAAGGTACTGTAGGGGGGATCTCCATTCTGACATTTGGAAATGCAGATGAATCCTTTAATGGAACAGTTTCCGCTCAAATTGACGAATTTGATCGCATGGAAATATTGAATACAAATAGTAATGTCACATTTACGAATGCTTTTGAGGTGGAGACACTGAGCGTACAAGCCGATACATCGGTGACTCTTGCTGATGGGACTTTGGTGGAACGCTTAAATATAGTTTTCGATTCGGATTTTGTGGAGGGTGATCGTATATCATATGATCTTGGAGAGATATTTGGAGACAGCCTCACGGTCGTTGCAAGTGCAATAGAAACTGAAGGAAATTTTACCGTAACAAATGCCAGCGGAGATGAATTCTTCGCACAGTATATTGACGGCAATACAATAATTGGGAGTATGGTTCCCGAACCCTCTACATATGCGGCAATATTCGGCGCTTTGGCGCTTGCTTTCGCGGCGTATCGTAGAAGAAAGTAGCATATAAACTAAATAAAATTTTTGGGGCTTCTCTATCAGGGAAGCTCTTTTTTTTACCACTTTTCTGTTGGGCAGTTTTCAGTATCGAATTTAGACATTAAAGACGCGTACCCGCACTTTTGGAATTTTCCCCATTCCAAGGCGTGCTGAAGCATTCCAATATTGTCATTTTTTACAAATTGCTTGGCGTTTTGCCAAGGTTTCATCGTCTGTTATCTTAAAGTCTGCGCTCGCGATAAGTCATATAGGAGATTTTCTAATATCTATAACTTTCTTCATTCGCTTAAATAAGGAGCTATTTGAGGCAAATTGGCGCCATTTGGCACAGATAGAGGGTACCTGTTTGCCAATGGGTAAGACTACTCATACATTATATATTTTTTTACACATCCCCTGTTGTTTGCGAGCAATAGGGGATAGCATTAATATAAAGGCCGGCTTATTTTGAATTCGTTAAATTTTGTCCTCTATATGCATCTTGCATGGAGATAAAAGATATTCGGTTGATGCAAGATACACTTTTTAGCGACTCAGAAGAGATTTTGACGCGCGTTCCTATGCTGAATATCATGATTAGAAATATACATCATGAAAACTACACGCGCGTATTACGGATTTTCAAGCGGGCGGCTGTGAGAAAATCAACGCGTTCAATCTTAAAAGCGTCGCAGATTACCAGAGACGGAAAATCCACCTCAAAAGTAGTCCGTTCGTTGAAGCGACCCCAAACTTCGCGCCATACAGCGATTCAAAAATTGAAAGGAACTCGCGTATGCCAAGGGTAGGCCAAGTATCAAAAGTTCTTCTTCAAAACGAAAGGAAAGATATAGAAATAAGCAGGAAGCTTGTGGCTCTTGGTTATGCCCGTTTTTCCGATTCAAAAAAGGTTGGAGGTTTCTTTACAAGCGCGGAGGCCCAAGAGGCGATAATCCGCGAATATGCAAAAAACAATCCCCAAATACACTTAGAGAAGGTATATGCCGATCCCGGGAAATCGGGGAAGGACACCAATAGGCCGGGATATCAAAAGATGTGCCAACGGATAGCGCAAGGCGGCATTGACATAGTGATAGCCTACAAACTTGACAGAATGGGGCGCAACGACGACGACCTGCATTCACTCTTTCGCCTTCTTAGCGACTATAATATATCTCTTATATATACAAACGGGCCTAATTTTGACCAAACTCCGGACGGCGAATATATGAAACGCATAAGCGTTGCTAATGCGGTTTTTGAGAGGGAACTTGCCTCGCGAAGGGTTGCGGATAAGTATATAGAGGCATTAAAGCGGGGCATAATGAGCGGCGCAAGGCGTCCTTTGGGGTATATTTCCGGAAATACTCCCGGAAGCGCTGTTATTGACAAAAACGCTTCGTTAATTGTACAGAGGATCTTTGCACTGTGTTTGGAAGGTAAGCCCCCGAGCGAAATCGCGATACTCGCAAATCGCGAATTTGGGGGAATCCCTGTGCGGAAATTTAAAAATGGGAAATGCGATTCTGGAGGAAAATTTACAGAAAATAAAATTAGGTCCATAATACTAAATCCCTTTTATGCCGGTTATGTATATGCGACAATAAGCGGATACGGCACAATTGATGTTAAGTACAAACTTTACGACGGTATCCACAAAGCGATAATATCAAAAGATGAGTGGAAAAATGCGGTTTATCTGCTCAAATCAAACAGAAGGGAGAAAAATGCCTATCCCTCAATAAGGAAAGCGGATGCTTTTATTTTAAAAAAATATCTAAGATGCGAGTGCGGAGCGCATATGACGGTGGCGTCGTCTGGAAAAAAGACCCGAAAAGGTGAAATCTATCGTTATTACGCCTGTACCCGAAAGAAGCATTTGCGAGGGGGCTGCGACTGTAAAACCCATATTCCGTTAAATATAATAGAGCCTATCGTTTTTGCGAGCATTGGGTATTTTTTAAAGGATGACGCTAAAGGCGTGGGTCTTGAAGATGATAAATCGGAATATATAAATCAGACGCGCTCAAAATTAGAGATTTTAAAGAAAGAGTTTAAAAAACTTGATGCAAACCTAAATACCCAGCTTGGGCTTTTGGCGAATTTTGACGCGAATCAAGCTGTGAAAGAGAATATTGAAGGCAAAATTAGAAAACTTGGAAATGAGCTGGAAGAAAATAGGGTAAAACGCATTAAGTTTGAAGAGGATCTAAAATTGATGTCTCTCGGAAAGAACATTTCCGATGCCAAAATAAACAGCGCATTTGAAGATCTTTATGAATTACAAGCAAATCTTAGCGAAGAAGATAAGAGGGAAATATTGTCGCTTTGCGTTGAAAAGATTGTATTAAAATGCCTGACGAAAAAGGGGAGGTTCAAGAGGCAGATGTGCATAAAAATATTTTCACGCGAAGAGTTTCGCGAAAAGATACCTTCATACGATATAATCTTCAATCTCAACACGCACACCAGCGCGCCCGACTGGGAAATAACAAGCCCGTTTAAAATTTCCACCGGGCAAAAAAAATGCGCTAATTGCCAGCCGCAAAAGCACCATTGGATTCGGGGTGTTATGCGTAACAAAATAAACTTTGAATCTTCCGGTCTTTCAATGCGGAAATATTGCGCGAAAAACAAAATCCCATTTTCAATGTTTCAAAGGCGTCTTCTTTTATTAAAAAGTTTGTCAGATGATGTATTGGAATATTTGAATAATATGAAATTGAAGGAAGAAACTTCGCTATGCTCTTTCAGAAGTTTATACGAGCTTTCCAGTTTGCCAAAGGTTCTGCAACTCCAACGATTAAAAGACAAAATAAACTATAACTAATATTTATTAAAGTATAAAACAATAAAAAATGCGTTTAACGCCCCAATGAAAAAAACGCGGATTTTTAGAGCGAATTAGGTCAATTTTTGGGAGGGACTCAAGGCGATAACGCGAACCGGCGTTAAACAGGTTTTACATTCAAATAATTTATCGCCTTTAAAATGCAAAAAAGCGAACCGCCCTGTTTAACGCGGTTCGCCTCTTCGCCAAATGGTGGGGATATTCGGACTCGAACCGAAGACCCCCTGTGTGTGATACAGATGCTCTAACCAACTGAGCTATATCCCCTCTTTGACTCTTATGCTCCGCAAATTTATTCTTAATTCACGGCACAAATTTATTTCAAATCACGGAGAGGATGAGATTCGAACTCACGGTAGGGGTATTAGCCCCTACACCGGTTTAGCAAACCAGCGCGATCGGCCACTCCGCCACCTCTCCTGATTTGAAAGCTTTTACTCAAACATAATTCTAAAAAGTCGCAAGAAAAAAATTTCCCGCCTCATTTAATTATCAATTTATCCCCCGCGCTACATTATCCAGTCTCTTTTTTTAATATTTTCGCTTGAATACCTTTACGCCTCTTAATACTTATCTTTAAAAAGAAAGATGAATATTTTTCTAAAATTGCTACTTTTTATCCCGGCTTGCTGTCTCTGGATATGGGCGTTTATTATCGAACCGCACATTATCTTGGATGTCGAGGAAGTCCCGATTAAAATAGAAAAATGGGACAGTAACCTCGATAACCTAAAAATTGCTGTCGTCGGAGATATACACGCCGGAAAACCTTTCTTTGAAGATTGGCGCGTGAAAAAAATCGTAGACAAAATAAACTCCCTCTCCCCGGATATCGTCTTGCTTGTCGGAGACTTTGTCAACGGCGGGTGGTACCAATCTTCCATGAACCTCGATAAGCTCGCATCTATGCTTTCGAAAATAAGGGCTCCATTCGGAGTTTACGCAATCCTCGGCAACCACGATTACCTCTACGGCGCGGGGCAAATACGCAAGATGATAAACTCTACACATATAAAACTTCTGGAAAACTCCAACGCAAAGGTTGATACTCCAAAGGGAAGCTTCTACATTAGCGGAATTGCGGATCCGCTCTCCGCTGACTACTCGTATTCGCAGACTCTCAAAGGCGTGGAAAAAAATTCGCCGGTCATATTTTTATCGCACACGCCGGACGTTTTCAGGGAAATCCCAACCGAAGCCTCAATCGCATTTTCCGGGCATACCCACGGCGGGCAAGTAAAACTGCCGTTTATCGGGGCATTGTTCTCCAATACTTTTGCAAAAGACAAGCTTATCGAAGGCGAATATCGCGATGGCCCAAAAACCATTTTCGTAACCCGCGGGCTTGGCACGAGCAGGCTTCCAGTGCGTTTCTTATGCACGCCGGTTATTTCTCTTATAACGCTCGGCAAAACCATTAACAATACAGAAAAAAGCGAAACTAACACCACGAAAGACAAGGAATAATTATGAAAAAGTTATTTACGGTCATCTTAGGTTTTTCGGCGGCCGTTTCCTCGTTGGCTATACAGCGCGAATACTTCGTAGGCGTTGAATACGACGAAATCAGCGAAATGCCAATCAATCACGGTGCGCAGTACTATGACAATATCATAAAAGACAAGTACATCTGGGAATTGTCGTTCGACGAATGGTTCAACGGACCGCACTTCTCAGGAGGCTGGGTTGGCATTCGCAAAAAACTTGAAAATCGCGGATTTGTGCCGGTTATTACTTACCTCGGAAACTTCGCGGGCAATCCGGTAGGCGGAAATCATAAAAGCTCCACGAATACTTCGGCAGTCTATCTCGGATACGGTCTCGACCTTGCCGAGCTCACCCAGATGCCGGAACTCAAGGGTTGGAACCTTATCAACGCATGGTCGTGGAGATTCGGCAATTCCCTTACAAAAGAATTCATAGGCAACACATTTAATGTCCAGCAAAACTACGGCGGCCAGTCTATTTTGCTATCATCTCTGTATCTTTCGTACAATTCCGACATCGACGGAGGCGATTACCATATGATGATTAAATTTGGCAGAATCTCCGCAGGCGACAATTTTATGACAAAGCCCATATATTGGCTCTATCAAAATAACGCATTTGACGGCAATCCGGTGGGAGCTTTTAACCAGACTAGGCTCTCGGCATACCCCGGCTCAACATGGGGCGCAATGGGGCAGATAACCGACTCTGAAGGCAGATATTTTAAAGCGGGCGTTTACAAGATAAATACCGCCCGCCAAGACTCCATTAGCATGCATGGGCTCGACTGGTCTTTTGACGGCGACGGAGTTAACACTAACTATGAAATCGGCTGGGATATAAACCACGACAACAGCGGACGTTCGCCGGGCAATATTTCGGCAGGCATAATTGCGAGCTGGTATAGCGCCCCCCACAACGACAATCCCCTCGTTACGTCGCCTTTTAACTGCTCAATTTATTTCCAAGCCAATTATATGATATATAATATGGGCTATATAAAAAGAGACGAGCCCTACTACATTGTTAGGGAAAGCGAGAAATACCGCGATTTGCGCGGGATAATCCTGTGGGGCGTATTCCAATACGACCCGTATGAGAATCTCGCCTACATGCCTTACTTTGCGAGCGGCGGACTGCTCTTTAACGCCCCGTTTGAATCGCGCGCAGACGACGTTATATGCTTTGGCGTAGCTTACGGCAAATATTCCGACAAGCTCACAAGCTACGAAAGAGGTTCCTATGAAATGGTGTTTGAACTGAATTACAAATACCAGATAAACAGATTTGCATTTGTGCAGCCCAACATACAGTTCGTATTGAACCCATGCGGCGGCAAATATCCGGACGCGCTGGTGCTTGGAATGCAATACGGCGTTTCCTTCTAATAGATAGAATTAAAAAAAGAGGCGCGCATATTTATGCGCGTTTTTTTTTGCTTGCCCCACTTTAAGAACACTACTTCAAGGGAAATTTTGGCCTATCCTCAACGCATTTTATACGTAAACTAAGAGAGGAAAAACGCCTGTTAAAATAAAAATAATTCCATAAAAAATATTCTTTCTATTAAGGTATTATCCTCACAGATTTTATTTTTCTATAAAATTTTCCCTTATCGATAATCTAATTCAGTAATATAGAAAAAGCGCGAGTATAAATTTTTTATTTTTCCGAGGGCGCGACGCGTATTGACATAAGCGAGCGGTCTCGGGGGTTCATTTTAACGGAGCTATTCGCCCCATTATATTTTTTCTTCGCAATACTTCTCTACCCCACCATTTGACGCAATAAGGCGGATTGAGATTAATTATAAATTTTCCCCCGAGTTTAAACCTCACAAGTTTTCTTGTTCAGTCTTTAGAAACTTCTTTTAATGGCATAATATCTTGCTTTTGCAATATTCACCTATCCTACCCACCATTTGACGCAATAAGGCGGGATGAAGAGCGAGTATAAATTTTTTATTTTTCCGAGGGCGCGACGCGCATTGACATAAGCGAGCGGTCTCGGGGGTTCATTTTAACGGAGCTATTCGCCCCGTAATATATTTTATCTTCGCAATACTCCCCTACCCCACCATTTGACGCAATAAGGCGGGATGAAGAGCGAGTATAAAAAAACCCCCGAGGGCGCGACGCGTATTGACATACGCGAGCGGTCTCGGGGGTTTATTTTAACGGAGCTATTCGCCCGCCTTATTCGTCAAATGGCGTTCGGCGAGATACTTATACTTAGCCCAGCGGGAGTTGATGAATTCCTGCTCTTCCGCATTCAACATCGCCGCCCTTTCCGGATTAAACGTCTGCAACATCTTAAACCGGTTTTCGACCTTCATATATTCCGAAACCGGAATCTTCGGGTCGCGCGAATCCAATTTGAACGGATTTTCACCCAACGCTATCTTGCGCGGATCGTAGCGGTACAACGGCCAGTATCCCGAGTCAACCGCCGCCTTTTGCTGCGCCGGCCCAAGTGTGAGGTTGTATCCGTGCGATATGCAGTGGCAGTACGCTATGATTATCGACGTTCCCTGATAGCTGTTTGCTTCGGTCATCGCCTTAATCGCCTGCATTTCGTTTGCGCCGAGCGCAATCTGGGCGACATACACATTGCCGTAGTCTATCGCAAGCATTCCGAGGTCCTTTTTCGGTGTGGACTTACCTTCGGAAGCGAACTTCGCGACAGCCCCGAGAGGCGTCGATTTGCTCATTTGCCCGCCGGTATTGGAGTACACTTCCGTATCCATTACCATTATATTGACGTTCTTGCCGCTCGCCAAAATATGGTCGAGGCCGCCGTATCCGATGTCGTACGCCCAGCCGTCGCCGCCGAGAATCCATACTGTCTTGTTTATGAGATCCCCTGAGAGCGCCGAAAGCGCCTTCGCCATCAGCGAACCGTCTGCCGCCAATTTCTCTTTGAGGGCTGCGACGCGCTCGCGCTGTGCGGCGATTCCCGCCTCGGTCGATTGGTCGGCTTCGAGAATTGATTTTACGAAGTCGTCGCCAAGTTTGGACGCCATTTTTACGAGCATTTCGGAAGCCATTTCCTTTTTCTTGTCGAGGGAAATCCTGTATCCGAAGCCGAATTCCGCGTTGTCTTCAAAGAGCGAGTTTGCCCATGCGGGGCCTCTGCCGAATTCGTTTACGCAATACGGGGTTGTCGGCAAGTTGCCGCTGTATATCGAGGAGCAACCGGTCGCATTTGCAACGTACAGCCTGTCTCCGAAGAGCTGAGTCAGCATCTTTACATAGGGCGTTTCGCCGCAGCCCGCGCAGGAGCCGGAGAACTCGAAGAGCGGCTGGCGGAACTGGACGTCCTTAACGGAGTCGGTGAGCTTGAGCCTATCGGGATTCGGCAGTTTGAGGAAGAACTCGAAGTTCTTTTCTTCCACTTCGCGCACGGGTTCTTGGGCGACCATCATAAGGGCTTTCACGCCCTCTTGTGTTCTGCTCTTTCCGGGGCAGACTGTCGCGCACAAGCCGCAACCGGTGCAGTCTTCGGGCGCAACCTGAATTGTGAACGAGCAGTCCGGATTGTCCTTGGAGCGGAATGCCGTATGTTTGAATCCCTCCGGAGCGTCTTTTAGTTCGTCGTTCTTATAGAACTTCGCGCGAATTGCCGCGTGTGGGCATATCGTGGCGCACTTGGTGCACTGTATGCAAAGTTCGGGATTCCAACTCGGTATTTCTATCGCAATATTGCGTTTTTCCCACTGGGTTGTAGCGGACGGCCAAGTGCCGTCTACGGGGAATGCGGATACCGGCAGCTTGTCGCCCTGTTCGCGCATCATTACAGCCGTCACGCGCTTTACAAAGTCGGGAGCCTTGTCGGAAACCGTCGCCGGGAATCCGCTTTCGGCTGTCACTTCGGAGGGAACTTCCACTTTATGGCAGTTTTCGACCGATGCGTCAACCGCCGCAAAGTTCTTTTCGACAACTTGTCTGCCCTTCTTGCTGTACGTCTTCTCAATCGCGGCCTTAATTTTTTCGATAGCCTCGTCTTTCGGAAGCACGCCGGAAACTGCGAAATAGCAGGTCTGCATGACGGTGTTGATTCTTCCGCCCATGCCGGTTTTCTTCGCGACTTCGTAGGCGTCGATTACATAGAATTTGAGTTTCTTTTCTATAATCGTGCGCTGGACGTCGCTATTGAGGTGGTTCCATACGTTATTGGCGTCGTATATGGAGTTGAGGAGGAATACCGCCCCTTCCGCCGCGCATGAAAGCACATCGTACTTCTGCATGAACGAGAACTGGTGGCATGCAACAAACTGCGCGTTATTGATGAGGTACGGCGCGCGTATCGGGTTCGGTCCGAAGCGCAAGTGCGAAACAGTCAAGCCGCCGCTCTTCTTTGAGTCGTACACGAAGTACGCCTGCGCGTAGTTCGGGGTTCCGTTGCCGATGATTTTAATGGTGTTTTTATTCGCGCCCACAGTGCCGTCCGCACCGAGTCCGAAGAACACTGCGCTCATCACGCCGTTTTCGTCGAGCTTGAAGGATTCGTCGTAGGATATTGAATTGTGGGTGACGTCGTCGTTAATGCCGACGCTGAAATGGTTCTTGGGCGACTGCGCCGAAGCGTTGTCGAATACGCCCTTGACCATCGCGGGAGTAAATTCCTTGGAGCCGAGTCCGTATCTGCCGCCGAGGATGACGGGGTCGAAGCTGCGGGGGAGGAATCCGCTCGCGCGGGCTTCCGAAATGGATGCGCTGACTTCCTGATAGAGGGGTTCGCCCATGGCGCCGAGTTCCTTTGTTCTGTCGAGAACGGTGATGACTTTCGCAGTCTGCGGAATGGCTGCGGCGAATTTCTTTACGCTGAACGGGCGGAACATTCTCACTTTGAGAACGCCGAGTTTTTCGCCTTTGGCATTGAGAGCCTTTACGGTTTCTTCAACTGTCTCGGCGCCGCTGCCCATTATGACGATGATTTTTTCGGCATCGGGCGCGCCTTCGTATTGGTAGGGCTTGTAAGTTCTGCCAGTGAGCTTGCCGAGCTTTTCCATCTTTTCCTCGATTATGTCGGCGCACTTGTCGTAGAACGAATTGCGAGCCTCCCAGGACTGGAAGAAGACGTCGGGATTCTGGGCCGTGCCGCGGATAAACGGCCTGTCGGGATCGAGCGAGCGGGCGCGGATATCGAGCACTTTGTCGTAATCAATCATTTCGCGCACGACTTCGTCGGGAATCATATCGTAGGTATTTACCTCGTGCGAAGTTCTAAATCCGTCGAAGAAGTGCAGGAAAGGCACGCGGCTGTCGAGCGTAGCGGAGTGGGCAACGAGCGCGAGGTCGTGCGCTTCCTGGACGCTATTGGAGCAGAGCATTGCGAACCCTGTCTGGCGGCATGCCATAACGTCGGTCTGGTCGCCGAATATCGAGAGGCCGTGGCTTGCTACGGCGCGCGCGGACACGTGCATTACAAAGCTTGTCAGTTCGCCCGCTATCTTATACATATTGGGAATCATCAGCAGCAGGCCCTGCGACGCCGTAAAAGTAGTCATCAGAGTGCCCGTCTGCAATGCGCCGTGGACCGCCCCCGCGACGCCGCCTTCGCTTTGCAGCTGGCTTATCGACGGAGTTGTCCCCCAAATATTCTTTTTGCCTTTTACCGCCCACTCCTCGCAGTTTTCCGCCATTGGCGAAGAGGGAGTGATGGGGTATATTGCGATTGTTTCGCTAACTCGGAAAGCTATTGAAGCTACCGCTTCGTTTCCGTCCGTAATCACGCTATTTTTGCTTTTCATATAGTCCTGTTATAAATTTTGTTTTAAGCCTTGAAAAACCCGGCAAAAGCCGAAAATTTCCAGAGATTAAATATTAACTGCTTAGTTTATTCCCGTTCATTGCGTTTCGTCAACTATTTTTAAGCGTATGAAATTTCTACGTAAGAAATTTTTTTTGCGCAGTTTTTAGGCGGAAAAATTGCGCGAAAAGTCTTTTGGGAAGGCATCAGGCTCAATCGAATGAGCCGCAAAAAAAATAATTCTTCTTATTTCCCGCCGATTTTGAATTTCTAAAAAAATCTAAAAAAGGGTTCAGATTATTTGAAAGTTTTCATTTGCCGCTAAAAGAATTTGGACGTTATCCGTTGTCCGCCAGAGCTAAAAAGTCTCTCAATTCCTCCCCCCCAAAAAACGACCTATTAACCGACAAAGGTTTTATCTATTATACTGATATATCATAACTTCATCTTAAAACTATTTTCGTAAATATTAAAAAAGCTTGAAAAACCTCAAACGTTTGCGTAGAAAAATACAAATTTCACATCAATATGGAGAATTACAAAATGGAAAAAGCATTTTTGGCCTCAACAGCCCTCGCTATCACTGCGATATCCGCCAATGCTGAAACATACACTTGGCAAAATACGGTTGTTACTTCGGGAACTTCACTTAAATGGAACGACCCATCAAATTGGAGCCCCACTCCCGGAAGTTCCGGCCCTGGAGCTGCCGACGACGTAATATTCAAAGACACTCCGTCTTTCGGAACTGCCTCTGCAATGGAAGGATTGACTGCCGTAAACAACATGACTTTTGAAAACGCCACAATAATCGACGGCGAGCGCATTCAGTTCAACACCCAGCGAAATGTAAATATCAACGGAAACATTTTTCTCGGGAACCTCTATACACCCAATTCTTGGTCTATAATGAATTTTAGATCTTTCTACGAAAATTCGACTATCGACATTGCCGGCGCTATAACGCTTGCGCCCACAAAAAATGACGGCACAACCGCGATAGATTCCGGACTGTCATTCGGCGGAACGCGGATTAACCAGCACTACACCTCCATGAACGTTGGGGAAAACGCGGGCATATACTCGCCAACCGGCTATAAAACTGCGATACTTCTCGACGCCTCAAAAGGCAACATAAGATTTGAATTTTGCGGCACGAGCGTCGGCGACGAAGACTGGGCGACAGTCCACGGCGTCATACAAATGAACAGAGGCAGCAACACCTACGCCACTCTATATTTGGGAAGGAATGAAACCCCAACCACGACAGCAGGCGCAATGAGAGATTCGCACATATCCATAGGCGGCCTAAACGGCGGCGGGAAACTCATAACTAAATTAAGCAGCACGGCCGACAATAGGCGCACTTCATATTTGACGTTCACAAACGCCGCTGGCGTAAATACGCAGTTTACAGGCGACCTCGCTGTGGAGACATTCAGCGGCTCAAACAACAACACCTTTGTTTTCATAATGGACGGCGCGGGCTCGCAAAGCATGAATATCGGCAACGGCGGCAATCTACTCTCGGCAATAGAGGTAAAGAACGGCACAATGCTCGTAAACAAGGCAAACACTTCCGCTTCGCTCACAATATCAGGAGGGGCTTTCGGTGCGCTCGACCCGTCGAGCGGCATATCGCTCGGCTCCGCAAAATATTCCGGTGGCGAAATCATCATAGATGCAGGCGCAATAGGAGGCGCGCTCGGCCAAATCGTATTGGGCGACAAATTCGTAAGCAACGCCGAATCAGTACTTATCGACTTCACAAATTTCGACCAATATTTCTTGGACAACGGAAACTTTTACGATATTATGACCGCGAACGGAGGTTTTGAAAACCCTGACGGAAGCGCTATGGACGAATCCGACTTCATCGCGAAAATAGACGGCGCATACGCGATTTTCCACTTGGAGGGCAATACGTTGCAGGCGACATTCTCGTCTGTTCCAGAGCCTGCCGAATTGGCCGCGCTTATCGGGCTTGGCGCGCTTGCGTTGGTTGTTTTCCGCAGGCATAAACGCTCTTAAAAAAACAATTTTTGGGCGCGCGCAAATTTTGTTTTGCGCGCGTTTTTTATTTAATTTATTGTGTATAAAATTGACTTTATCGCAAAATTCACAAATTGTTGTACTGCTATTTAACTTCTATTAACAAATAAAATAATATACATATGAGAAAAACAATTCCCGCAATAATTGCGATATGCGCGTTCGCGTGCGCAGGGTTCTCGCAGTGGAAGCCCGCCGGAGATAAAATAAAAACTGAATGGGCGGACAAAGTGGATCCCCAAAATGTGCTGCCCGAATATCCGCGGCCGATAATGGAACGCCAGCAATGGCTAAACCTAAACGGCCTCTGGGACTACGCAATAACAAAGAAGGACGCCCCCCTTCCGAAAACTTTCGACGGCAAGATACTCGTGCCATTTGCGATAGAATCATCGCTGTCGGGCGTCGGCAAAACTATTAAAGCCGACCAAAGCCTTTGGTACGAACGCAAATTTCAAATTCCGGAAGACTGGAAAGGCAAAAATGTCCTCCTAAACTTTGGAGCGGTGGATTGGAAAGCCGAAGTCTTCGTAAACGGCAATAAAATCGGCGAACACACAGGCGGATACACACCGTTCTCCTTCAACATCACAAAAAATCTCAAAGACGGTGAAAACTCCCTCGCAGTGCGCGTCTGGGATTCGACCGGCAACGGGCTTCCGCGCGGCAAACAGATAGAAAATCCCCGCGGCATATTTTACACGTCAGTTTCAGGAATATGGCAGACTGTGTGGCTCGAACCGGTTTCTGCCTCGCACATATCGGGCCTAAAAATAACGCCCGACCTCGACTCATCGAGTTTCGACATCAAAGTTGACTCCGACGACAAATCCGCGACGGCGACCATAAAGGTTCTCGACAACGGCAAAGTCGTCGCCCAGACGACTGCCGCCGCCAATAAAACGGCAAACATTCCCGTAAAGAATCCGAAGCTTTGGTGGCCAAAGTCCCCATTCCTCTACGACCTTGAAATAACCCTGTCAAACAAGGGCGGCGAACAGGTTGACAGCGTAAAGAGCTACGCTGCTATGCGCAAATTTTCCATTGCAAAACACGGCAGATTCGGCGGCGTGGACTTCACGCTCAACAACAAGAAATTTTTCACATTCGGCCCCCTCGACCAGGGCTGGTGGCCGGACGGTCTCTACACCGCCCCGACCGACGAAGCTTTGAAATTCGACATTCAAAGGACAAAGGACTTGGGATTCAATTCCATCAGAAAGCACGTAAAAGTCGAGCCCGCCCGCTGGTACACGCACTGCGACAGGCTCGGAATGGTCGTCTGGCAGGATATGCCCTCAATGTTCGGCGAAGGCAACGGCTGGCAGCCCAGGGGATTTTTCCAGGGCGAAGAAAGAACGGTAAGCAAAAAATTTGAAGAGACCTACCGCAAGGAATGGAAGGAAATTATGGAGAGCCTGCACTCCTATCCCTGCATAGCGATATGGGTTCCCTTCAACGAAGCCTGGGGGCAGTTTAAGACAAAGGAAATCACGGAATGGACAAAGTCAATGGACCCCTCCCGCCTTGTCAATTCCGCAAGCGGCGGCAACTACTTTGACTGCGGCGACATAGTCGATAGCCACGACTACGGCAACCCCATAATGTACATGTTCAACAATCAAAAAGTAAATGTTGTCGGCGAGTACGGCGGCATAGGCTGCGCCGTCGACGGGCACCTCTGGGTGAAAGACAAGAACTGGGGATACGGCAAAATGCGCTCGCAGGAAGAAGTGACAAAGAGGTTTGTCGAGCTTACCAACAGGTTTATAGACATGACAAAATACGGCTGCTTCGGCGCGATATACACGCAGACCACAGACGTCGAAATAGAAGTAAACGGGCTTTTCACTTACGACAGAAAAGTTTTGAAAGTTGACGAAGAAAAAGTCCGCGAAGTCAACCAAAAGCTCTCCAACATATTCAATTAATAGGCGGGCGCAGTTAAAACAAACTTTACCGGCAAGGCTTCATGGAGCTTTGCCGTTTTTTTTTGAGAATAAAACGACCCATTTAATTAGGGATTTGCACTGCCAAGCAAACTTTGCCGCCCCGCCTATGCGCCAAAATCTCCGCGGGGGACTAGGGGAAAAGTTCCGCCACGCAAGAAAATTCATTTTATCTACGCTGTTGCATTTATGAAAGAATCGATAAGGTAAAGCTGCGATTCAGCCTTAATAAACAGCTATATCGACTTTCGCCAAGCCGTTATGTCACTACACAAAATTCCCGCAGGCGCCCAATACAAAAATATTTATACCAGTTTTCGCCTCTATGCACCAAATTCCACGCGCAGAAATTCCGCCGCACGAAAAGACAAGCTAATGCGAGCGCCAAAGCGAAACGCCACGCAAATTCTGTGTGCGGTTTCAAATGCGTTTTGAGACAAAAAAACGCGGAAGATTTTTATTCTTCTAAGTCGGACTCTCCGCGGTAATCGCGCGGGCGGCGGTTTTGTCTTTCAAAATCACCGTCGTAAGGGCGTTTTTTAAAGCCGCCTTTTTTTCTATTAAAAGGCTTTTCTCCGCCGCCGAATCCGCGTTTTTCATGCGGGCGCCAGCCGAATTTTTTGCGGGGCTTAAATCTGCCCTCTCCCTCCGGCTCTTGGGTATTACCGGCATCTCCGCCGTCTGCGGCGCCCCTATCAAAGTTTCGCCTTTTAAAACCGAAGCTTCTTTTCTCGCGGCTAAATCCGCCGCCAAAACCGGTTATGCGCTGCTCGCGCGGGCGGCTTACTTCCACGCGCATTGGCCTGCCCCCTAAATCAGCTCCGTTTAGAGAGTCTATCGCGGCCTGCGCCTCGGAAAAGTTTTGCATTGTCACAAACGCCATTCCACGGAACCGCCCTGACACTTTGTCAAACAGCATTTTCACGCCGGAAACTTCGCCGTATCGGGCGAAAGCTTCGTTAATTTCCTGCTCTGTAATTTCAAAAGGCAGGTTTTTTACGAATATATCCATTTTTTTTAATATTTTCAGCGCGCGATATTTTGCGGAACGGCGCATAATATTTGCGACCGCCCCAATCAATACAAAGTTCTATAAATATTTTATTTTAGCGAGAAAATGGAGAACTCCGCGCAAACTAATCGGCGATTTATGCGATATTACCCTATAATATCGCGGCATAGTCAAGTTTATTTCAGTCCGCAATCCCGATTCCACGATTACGCGGAAATTCGCCGACGCCGGCTTTGCCGCGAACTTTAAACAGGCGGCAAAAAAACTCTTGCGCGAATATTCCCTTCGCCCAAACGGCGGCAAAAAGCTTCGGTAATTCGCAAAAATATTTGAAGTCTGCCAAAGGTTAACCAAAAAAATTTTGCCGCAAGTTGGGGCGGAAAATTTTTTCACTTTTCAAAATATTGCGTCGGCAATTTTTTAGATTTTTTACGGCTTTTATTTTGGCGCACCGTGAGCCGAAATAAATTTTAACTGTTTTCCGCGAATATAAAAAGCCACAAAAAATAATTTACTGCAATGCAACTCAAAGCAATTTCAGTGTATTTACAGAATAAATTGCGTATGCCAGCGAGACGCAAAATGTTCGCAAACCAAGGTCTATACAAACAAAAAGGCCCGCTTATAAAAGCGGGCTCTTTTCAGCCGCAAAGAATTGCGAAAAACTTTTTTGAAAGGCAATTAAAGTTGTTTTATCTTTATATTGCGGAACGCAGTAGATGCAGTGCCGTGCAACCCCTGCAAGCCAATCTTTCCCTTAGTTGGGATTTCAGCCTTCTTGTGCTTTGTGAGCCACGAAGGTATCACAACTCCGTTCGGTCCCTTTTTGTTGTCGGTCCACTGCGACAAGTCGATTTTCGACGCATGCTTTCCGTCCACGTACACGTCGATATTTTTGCCCTTGCAAACGACCCTCATCTTTTTCCAAACGCCAAGCGGGACAGTAGTGTCAAATTCCGGAGGAACATGCCCGAATATCGCGCCGTTATGGGTTATCGGCCTCTGTGCGTAGCGAGGATCTGAATTGTCGGCAATTTGAACCTCCATGGAATTCGGTATCCAGTCCTTTATATCGGTGCAATATACCACTATCCCGCTGTTCGAGCCTTTTTCCAGCTTGTATTCGAGCTCTATTTCAAAATTTTCGTAATCGCCCTTTGTGAATATAATCTGGTCTTTATTTGACTGCAATACGCCGTCTTTAAAGCTCCATACGCCTTTTTCGTATATTGCGTCTGAGAGGTCTGGCTTGAACAAATCGACAAACCCGTCGTCGTTTTTAGGAGCGGTTGAAGCGCACCCGCATAGGGCGAGCGCGGCTGCTGCAATGAGTGTCAATGATAAAGTTTTCATAAGCGTATTTTCCGAAGTTTTACATATCTTGTAAATTAAAAAATCGAACTTTGCGACCTCCGCTTAAACAAAAAGCTCAATAGAAATTTAAAGATTTATTTTAGTGCTAACTATCAAGCAGATTGCGCCGCATATCCCTGCACTATCCTGTGCCAGAATTTTTTAGGCGCACTTTGTTTTAGCGTCTGAGAATGCAAAATCCGCAAAGAGTGCGAATCACAGGGCCGCTATGCTCTCGGATATGGCTTCAGCCGCCCGCGATAAATCGTCGTCGGTGTGGGCGGCACTCATAAAGCATATTTCGTATGCGCTCGGCGCAAAATATACTCCCCTGTCGAGGCAGCCCCAGAAGAACTTCTTGTAAAGATCGGCGGAAGACGCCATCGCGTCGGAGCAATTTTCCACCGGATTTTCATTGAAGAAGAACGAGAATAGCGACGCCACTTTCGGAGTCTGCAAAGCTATTCCCTTTTTTGCGGCTGCGCTGCGCGCGGCTTCCACAATAAACGAAGATTTTTTCTCAAGCAATTCGTACGGAGGGTTGTCGCGTATCATTTTTAGAGCGGCAATTCCCGCCGCCATCGCGAGCGGATTTCCGCTGAGAGTCCCCGCCTGGTAAACGGGCCCGATAGGCGCGAGCATCTCCATAATTTCCCTCTTTCCGCAGAACGCCCCGACAGGAAGGCCGCCCCCTATGATTTTGCCGAGCGCGCAGAGGTCGGGCATTATGCTCTCCCTCGCTTGTGCTCCGCCGGCGGACGCGCGGAATCCGGTGATTACCTCGTCGAATATCAGCAGGCTTCCGTTTTTTGTGCATATTTCGCGGAGGGATTTTAGGAATCCTTCTTTTGGCGCAATCAGCCCGACGTTGGCCGGGTACGGCTCGAGTATGACGCATGCGATTTTATCCGAATACTTTGAAAAGCACTCCTCGACTGCCGAGATGTCGTTAAACGGCAGGACAAGCGTGAGCTTTGCAAGATCCGCGGGAACCCCCGCCGAGTTGGGATTGCCGAAAGTCAGCGCCCCGCTGCCGGCTTTTACGAGCAGGCTGTCAACATGCCCGTGGTAGCAGCCGTCGAACTTCACAATCATATCCCTGCCAGTGTATCCTCTGGCGAGGCGTATTGCGGACATTGTCGCCTCCGTGCCTGAGTTTGTCATGCGCACCATTTCCGCGCAGGGTATCATCGAGCATATTAATTGCGCCATTTCAAGTTCGGCTTCGCACGGGATTCCGTATGAAGTTCCGTTTTTGAGGGCGGATTCAATCGCGGAACGTATAACCGGGTGGTTGTGTCCAAAAAGCGCGGGCCCCCATGAGCAAACAAAATCGACGAGTTCCCTTCCGTCGCAAGTCTCTATTCTTCCGCCGTTCGAGCTTTTGACAAAAAACGGCTCTCCGCCGACTCCGCCGAACGCCCTTACGGGAGAGTTCACCCCTCCGGGTATCAATTTTTTAGATTTAGCAAAAAGTTCTTTTGAGGTCATATTAAAACATTCCTTTTTTTGCGGAGACAGGTATTATTCTATCCGTCGAGAAGGCGGAAGTTGAAAGTTTTGGGCCGATTGGGTATTGGGAACGCTTGTACTCCGCGCGCGAAACCTTGCCAATAACATCTGCGACAGTCGCCGCGTCAAAGCCCTTTGCGGCTATCTCCTCCGCCGATTTTCCCTCCTCGACATACATGCGCAAAATTGCGTCGAGAATATCGTAGGGCGGCAAAGAGTCTTCGTCTTTTTGGTCGGGGCGCAATTCGGCAGACGGGGGTTTATCTATCGTATTTTGAGGGATAATTTCGCGGCCGGCTTCGCGGTTTACAAGGTTTGATATGCGGTAAACTTCCGTCTTGTATAGGTCGCAAATGGGGGCGAACCCGCCGTTCGTATCGCCGTAGAGCGTGCAATAGCCGACAGCGCATTCGCTCTTATTACCCGTGGTGAGCACGAGCGCCCCGAATTTGTTGGAGACCGCCATTAGTATTAGCCCCCTCATTCGCGACTGTATGTTTTCCTCCGCCACGTCGCGCTGCAGCCCGGCAAAAATTTCGGACAGAGCCCCCTCCACCGCCGCGACCGGGCTTTCTATCGAAACGCTGCGGTATTCTATGCCGAGATTTTCCGCGAGAGCCGCGGCGTCCGTCTTGCTGTGTCCGCTCGAAAATTTAGACGGCATTGAAATTCCGCAAACGCGCGAGCTCCCGAGAGCCTCGACGGCAAGCGCCGCCACGAGCGCGGAATCGATTCCGCCGCTTAACCCCACAAGCACTTTTTTTATGCCGCACTTGTTTACAAAGTCGCGGAGAGCCATTACGATTGCGCGCTTTAAGTCGGCGTCGTCGGAAAAGTCGAAAGAGTCGCCGTCGTAGCCTTCTATTGAGGAGGTGTCGATAACCTCCGCGCACTCCTCAAATTTTTTTAGGCACTTGGACTTCGGCTCCGCGCCCGACGCGTCGAAAAATCCGCCACCGCCCGCAAACACTATTTCGTCGTTTCCCCCCACGAGGTTGCACCACACGAGCGGCACGCCTACGAAGCGGGAGACTTCGCACATCAATCCGCCCTTGCGGCGCACGGTGTCGTTGCCGGACGAAAATACGCTTGCGGATATGTTCACAAGAATGTCGAGCGCGGACGGATCGCTTTTTTTAAGATTTGCGAAGTGTTCGAGCGGCCTTGGAAAGTACTCGTACCGCCCTGCAGTGGGAATGGTAGGAATTGTCCAGATATCTTCGCAAATTGTCACCCCTATTGATTTCCCGCGTATTTTAACGAGGCCGAAGTCCGAGCCGGGGTCAAAGATTCTTGCATCGTTGAGCGCGCCGTAGTTTGGCAACAGGTGCTTATCGCAAATTTTTTTAATAGAGCCGCCGTCTATTAAGTAGGCGGAGTTTCGGACGCCGGCCGAGCCGTGCTCCAAGCGCGGGCAGCCGACAATCGCGGGTATCGGAAGCTTGCCTGAAAGGGATTGCAGGGCGGCCTGGGCGCTCTCTATAAATTTCTTGATGCTTGCCAAATCCTTCAGCGGGTATCCGGAAACGCAGCATTCGGGGAAGACCGCGAATTCGGCGCCGTCTTTGGCGAGGCTGCGGCATGCTTCCTCGATTTTTTTCGCATTGGCTGAAAAGTCGCCTATTCTCGTATTGATTTGTCCGATTCCGATTTTCATTTTCGGGTGAATATTTTTTTCCAACCAACGGCTTTTGCAAGCGTAAATAAACTAAAATGGAGGGGCGGACGCCACCCGTAAAAATTATTGATTGCCCAAAAAATCGACTCTTTTGCGCGCATACGGGGCAGATAAAATATTCGAGAGGGCGGAAAGAAAAATAATTTAGGTTTACAGTAAACTAAAAAAATGAATTTTTTCGTTTTCAAAAATTTACGGATATTTATAGAAATTATACCACTTAACCTCACCATAAACCGCTAACCTGTTTTACCATGAAAAGAATACTTTCTTTAAATTGCGATTCTCCCAGCAGAATTAAAAAAATTGTGACGATTTTCTCGTCTGCTTTTATATTATCCACTACGGCCGTTTCCCAGACCGACATCTATTTCAATGACCGCACCGACAACGATTCGTCATATATAAATAATCCCTCAAACTGGTACACAGACTCTTCCCTCTCCCAAGCGTTTTCGGGCGAAATTGACGGCTCCCAAAACGCTTATATTTACAGGGATTCGATAAACCCGTTCAAAATTGCGGCCTATTCTATTACATCATTCGACACTTTCACATCTGAGTCAGCTCCAATTCTCAAAAATGAGTATATATCATCTTTTATAATGGGCAATGACTCGTCTTTAAAGGTCAACAACCTCGTCACAAACATAACTCTTGCAAAAGTTGATAAGGAGGAGTGGAAATATAGAATATACCAATGGGAACTCTTCGACAGGGCAACCCTAACTGTCGAAAACGACTGGGAAATTAACGGAATAAGAAATGGTTCCAATGATTGGATTTTATTCGCGTTGAAAGACACAGGGGTTGGAAACTTGATAAACGTAAAAGGCAACCTTTACTCAGGGCAAAAAACGGACTCCAATTTTATATTGTCAACTATGAACAGCGCCATGACAGTTGAAGGCGTAGTTGATTTGGAAAATAATGTCTGGAATTTATCTGTCGGTTCAAGCTTCGACTATGTAGTGCGCAATGTCGGCGGCTTTGGAGACGTAAACTCAAACGGGATTAGCAACATAAGGTTAAATATCGCAACATCCGACGAAACATTGCAAAAAGTTGTTGATTTGAACCTTACCAACAAAAGCTCACACGACGCCACCGCAACCTTCACAATGAAACAGGGCTCTGCGAGCAAGCTTAACATAATTATGAACGGCGACGCCATAAACGGAAAGCAAACATTGCGCTTCAATTCCTCACCTTTACACTCAGTTTGGGAGGTGGACTGCGTAAACGCCAACATAAACAATGTAGAAATTTGCTCCGGCAGACTCGACATTGCAATGTATGACGGAATGAAGGGCAACAATTTGTCGCTCTACTCCTACGACGAGAACAATTCGCACGCCGTATTCAGCGCAGCGGGAACCTCCATGGGCAGCGATATAGGCACTGTAGAGTTTGACTCAATGACCTTTTATAGAGGAACCCTGCTCTTCGACCTCGCCGAAGTTGAAAACGATTTTATACGCATAAACGGCACCGTGACAAAAGAATCCCCCTCGGCGCAGCTCGTATTCGATTTAAATATCTCACGCGAGAACCTGGAAATATACCTTGATGCCTCGGAACTTGATATTGATATGCTCAGCTGGAACTTGATGAGTTTCAAAACTGAAGGCTCCGACATCTCGCTAAGCGATGTAATACTAAAAACACAAACAGGGATAGAAGGTACGCTCAGCTTCATAGAGGATTTGGATTCCGGACTGACTACAATAAAAGTGGATTTGGGGCTTGTAGTTCCCGAGCCTTCGGATTTCGCCGCAATATTCGCCTTAGTTGCCATCGCCTACGCAGTGTACCGCAAAAGAAATTCATAGCTAAAATTGGCGCGCGCCGACATTGCGGCGCGCCGCTGTATAAGAAATGCCCGCCAAAAAATTAGATTAGGGCGCGGTATTTTATACGGCGAGCCAATTGGTACCCTCGGATTTTACACATTGAACCATCGGAGCCGGCCCGGATTAAAATCTCCGGGCTTTTTTGCGTTTAGAGCAATAATAACCCTAAAAAAATTCTATTTTATGGCTGCAAAAAAACGCCGAGCCCCATGCGGAGTCCGGCATCTAATTGCCCGATATTTTTGCCGAATTGCCCGATATTTTGTCGATAGGCAACCCGCTTATTTTACGGGAAGTATTTCGTACGTTCTCGTTTTTGTCTCGGCGGCATCGTAGGCGTCGCCTTGCAAAGCGAACACTTCGTCGAGCATCTGCTTTTCTTTTGCCTTATTTTCTATATAAAACTCCACGGCAAATTTTCCCCAACCGTATATCTTCCCGCGATCCAAAATAGCGCGCGCCGCCGACACGCATTTTTGTACGTCCGAAAAATCCTTAATGTCTTTAAGCAAAAAGTGCTCGACAAAATACAGATTGCGTTGCGCAGCGTACTTTCCGCGTATTTCCGAGCATATCTCCGCTATCTTGACAGCCTGTGCGTACTGGGGAGTCTTATCATTGCCTGCCAAGTTGACGCCAACCGACAGCTCGGACGCGGAATACTTGCCGACGCTCTTGCCGTCTATGCGCAGCTCGTAGTCTCCGTTTGCGAGTCCGCACACTTTCAATATTTCCCTATTTAAATTTTCCTGAAAATCAGTGCGCGATTCCCCGTCGAGCGTCCTTCCGGACACAACCATTGGAAGCGCAAATTCCAATATTTTAAACGATACCCCTCCATCGACGCTTTTTAGGTCGGAAACATCGCAGTTTTCTAATAGCGCGACCTTTGGCTTTTCTCCCGCTATTATCGACACTTTTGATACAGTAGGATTTTCTTTGGCGTCGGTTAGGTATTTGTACGCCATTACAAATCCTCCGGCGGACGCGGGGTGGACCCTGTCACTGCCGATTATTGTCGAATACGGGTCGTCTTTTTGCATCATTGAGTTAACCCTCTGCATCTCCGACCAAATATCCGCGACAAGCACATTCGGATAAGACTGAGCTATTTCCGAGCCGTACTCACCGTAAAGTTTAAGTGTATCGTTAACGCCCAAACATGGGGGCGTTTTTACTTTAGCGGTCTGGTCGTATATTGACGGGGTAAAGAGCACTACGCTTCTCGTGTTTTTTGAGAGAATCTCAATTACTTTTGCGAGGTTGCTACGGTAATCTTTATTTGCCTGTTTTATATTTTTTTCCTTCTCCTCGGCTGTTTGCTTTGAGTCCAAGGAATAAAGCCAGCGCGAACAGTCGTTCATGCCTATCATTAAAAACGCCACCTTCGGCTCGGCCTTCAATATTTCGGAATCCATTCTGCGCAGCAGCCCGCTTGCGCTGTCGCCGCCTACGCCGAGATTCAGAAACTTCACCCGCATGTCGGGATAGCGCGTTATGTAATACAGCATTATATATTCGGAGGAGTGCCCGCCGTGGGTTATGCTGTCGCCAACAAACGCGACGTTGTCGCCGGCTTTTACGATTGGCGATGATATTTTATCCGCGCCGTAAAGGCAAAGCGACAGCGCGGTCAATACTGCGATAACGATTATTCTCTTCATTTGTAGCTATATTATATGTGGCATTGTTGCGGTCAAGTTTTAGAAAACCTTTTGATAAAAAAACGTACCAATACATCGTCCGAAAAAATTAACATATTTCAATAAAATTCAAAATTTATTGACATATTATCTACATTTCTTTAAAACTTACAAAAAAAAAGGAACATATGATGAAAGGAAAAATAGCAGCACTATTGGCATTATTTGCTTCAGCCGTCGCCGTCAGCGCGGACAGCCTTGAAAAGGACTTCAAAAATCCCCCTCCCGACGCGCGCGCCGAAACTTGGTGGCACTTTACGACAAACCACATAACAAAAGAAGGCATTACCCGCGACCTCGAAGCCATAAAAAACATAGGCTATTCCGGCGCGCACATATTCATACCGAACTGCTACGGGAAAATCCCCAATGTGCCCGACGCCCAGATAATGACCCCCCTGTGGCGCGAACTCATGCGGCATGCCGGGGCCGAAGCCAAGCGGCTTGGGCTTTCCATAGGCGTGCACAACTGCCCCGGCTGGTCGAGCTCTGGCGGGCCGTGGATTAAGCCTGAGGATTCGATGAAATTCATAGTGCATTCGCAAAAACGCATAAGCGGCAAGCAGTCCGCGCCCATAACGCTCGCGCCCCCTCCCGCAAACAGTGGCTTTTACCGCGACATCGCAGTTCTCGCAATCCCGGCTAATAAAATTCCGCCGACTCCAAAAATTTCGACTGTTCCCGAAACCGCCAATCCAAATGCCCTTTCGGACGAAGAAAATAAAAATTCCTTCAAGCTTCCCATCGAAAATGAAGGCGGGAAAGCCTCCGTGCTTCTCGAATTTCCAGAGAGCGTAGAGGCGCGCACCGCCGAACTTTGCTTCGAAGGCAAAAGAATACATTTTGAGGCCGACGCCTACGCCTCGGACGACGGCAAGAATTTCCGCAAGGTGGGAACGCTGTCGTACAACCACTCCAACGATATTGGCATCCCAAAGTTTTTGTCCTTTGGGCCGACTGCGGTAAAGGCAAAGTTTTTCAGATTTGACTTTTCCTACAAAAAAGTCGCCCCGTGGAATAAGTCTAAGACGCCGATTCACTTAAAAAGCATAAAACTTTACAACGACTCCACAATACCGAACGTCCAGGCGGCAAACTCGTCTGAAACGACTTACGCCTACAATCCCCCCGTCGGCAAACCCGACGCCAAAGCTCCGGCTGTGTCAGAAATTCTCGATTTGACCGGCAAAATGTCCCCCGACGGAAAGCTCGACTGGGACGGCGACGGCAAAGACTGGATAATTCTTAGAATAGGCTACACAACCACCAATAGGCACAACGCCCCCACGACCTATTCAGGGCTTGAATGCGACAAGCTCTCAAAGCGCGGGCTCGACGCCCATTGGCCGCACTACATGGGTGTGCTCGAAAGCGACATAGGCTCCCAGGGCGTGCTCAAATACTCTACGATAGACTCATTTGAAGTAGGCGGACAAAATTGGACGGAAGGCTTTGACGCCGAATTTAAAAAACGCCGCGGCTACGACATTTTAAAATGGCTTCCCGCCGCAATAGGCTACACAGTCGAGACCCCTGCAAAATCATCGAGATTCCTGTTCGACCTGCAAACGACGGTTGCGGACTTGTTTGCCGAGAACTACTTCGACTACTTTACAAAACTCTGCCATGACAGGGGTATGCTTTCCATACTCGAAAGCTACGGCGGCGGTTTTGACGACATCCGCTGTTCGCGCACGGCGGATATTCCGACGAGCGAATTTTGGCTAAGCGGCGGCACGACCGGCAGGCACGCGCACTCTGCCGCAAACTTCCACGGCAGGCGCTCGGCAGGGGCGGAATCGTTCACAACAGGCGACGGCGACGACGGATATTGGCGGCAGCATCCGCGCATGCTAAAAGACTCGGGCGACATAATGTGGACCGAAGGCACGAACGCGATAATCGTCCACAGCTACGTCCACCAGCCGCTTGTAAACGTCCGCCCCGGTTTGGCGCTCGGCCCGCACGGCTCCCACATAAACGTAAACACAACTTGGTGGAAGGACGGCAAAGCGTGGGTTGACTATCTAAACCGCGCCCAGACGCTCTTGCAGCGCGGCAGAGTGCCGAGCGACGTGCTGATTCTCGCCGGAGAATCCCTTCCGAACCGCAGGACGAGAGTTACGTCGTACGACTGGCCCGTCGTTTACGCAGGCTACTATTTCGACTTTTGCTCTCCGAAAGACTTGCTCGACTCCATAAAGATATCCGACGGCAAGATTGTCGCCCCCTCCGGAGTAAAGTACTCGGTATTCTCGCTTGCGGAGGAAATAAGGCCGACCTTGAACACGCTTAAAGCCGTAAAGAAGATGCTCGACGCAGGCATTGCGGTATGCGGAATGCGCCCGATAGGTAGCCCGTCGTTGTCCGACGACGACGCCGAATACGCAAAGCTTGTAAACGAGATATGGGGGGCGGACAATTCCAAGAATCCGCGGAAAGTCGGCAAAGGCACGCTGTACCCGGAAGTGTCCGCGTTGCGCGCCCTAACCGACCTAAAAATCGAGCCCGTCATATCGGCGGCAAAGAACTTCAAGTGCATAGCGCGCGTTTGCGACGAAGCCTCAATATATTTTATTGTAAACACAAATATGTCCAACGCCAACGGGGAATTTTCCATACGAGCTAACGGCGACAAAACGCCTGAAATATGGAACCCCGCGACCGGTGAAATCAAGCCGCTCCCCCAATGGAAGCGCGACGGGCAAACAATAAAATTCTCGCTTGAATTCGACCCGAAGGAATCGGAATTCATAGTTCTCCGCGACGGAGCCGAACAAAAGCACTTTGAAAAATTCTCCGCCCAGAAAGCGGAGGGTTACGTAAAGCCTGAAAACATTGATATAATAGAGGCAAAATACAGGCTTCGCGGCACGAAGGAAGGCGGCAAAGACGTCAAAGAAATACTGGAAAAAGTCTATCCCGATGGATTCAGCGTTTCAAACAGACTGTTTGGCGACCCTTACCCGAATAAATTCAAGGAGCTTTATATTAAATATAAAGTTGGCAAGCGCGAGACGGAAGAAATAGTGTACGAAAGCGAAAACCATTTTTGGAAGGGTCTCGAATGGATGCCCCCGCAATCGATATACCCGACAGTGCTCGACGGGGCGCCGGCCATGGTATTTGAAATCAACGGCTCAGCGGAAGGCGAGCTGTCGGACGGCGCAAAATTCTCCACAAAAGTGGAAAATCTCCCGCGCCCGATAAAATTGTCGTCGGATTGGAGCGTGGAGTTTGCCAAAGACCTCGGCGAACCGGAAGGGAAAATCGCCTTCGACAAACTCGTATCGTGGACGGAACGCCCCGAATTTGGCATAAAATATTTCTCCGGGACTGCAAAATACAGCAAGTCTTTTGACATTCCCGAAGATTTTATTTCAAAAAACCGCAAAGTGCTCCTGTCGCTCGGCGAAGTGCGCGAGACCGCAAGGGTTAAAGTAAACGGCAAAGACGCGGGAATTCTATGGAAGATTCCGTACGAAGCCGACATCACAAGCCTTGTAAAGCCGGGGAAAAACACCGTTGAAGTCGAAGTGACAAACCTTTGGTACAACAGGCTGGTCGGCGACGAAATAAAATCGCCACTAAAAGCCGGCGAAACACCGAAATGGGTATTGGAGGGGAAGTCGAGAGCGGACGACAATTCGCGCTATACGTTTACGCTAAGCAAAGGCTGGACTGCTGAATCCAAGCCAATGCCTTCAGGCCTCATTGGCCCTGTGGAAATCAGGGCGGCGGAAGTCGTGAAGGCGGATTAGCATTCGGGCGCCGGCGCGTTTTACTTTGCGCCGCACCCTTAAAACGCCCATTTTAGCAAAGAAAATCCCGCATTTTTTTAATGCGGGATTTTTTTTAAGGATTAACGCGCGCAAATTAGAGTTGCGAAGGTTGCGCCCGACTTGCAATTATTTAATATTGACCGCAAGTTTCTAAAAAAATATTTGTCTGCCATGAAAAATATATTGGCTTTGATAATCGCGTTCGCCCTGTCCCCGCACATTTTTGCGGAAATTATAAAAATAGACCCTTCGCAAGAAAAGGATATGTGGAATAGCGCATGGACGAGATTTTTTAGCCCCAAAACGGACGTATTTTACGACCTAATAGTATCCCTAAATCCTGAAAATTCCCTCGACTTTGTCCCGACCGCCGAGCAGATAAAAAAGTTGGCGCCCGCCAACCCCAACGGATACGGAACCGGCATGGAGGACGGAATGATTCTCGGCGGGATAATGTTGTGCGCCGTGCTCGACAAGTACGAAGTGACAAAAGACGCGTCGCTAAAAAAATACGCGGACGCCATAGTGCGCGGAATGGCAAGGTGTTCCCTGTCGCCAAAAGCTCGGGGATTCGTCGCCCGCGCAGTAAGCACCTCCGACGGAAAATCGTTTTTTCCCTCAACATCGCGCGACCAATACACCCACTGCATACACGGCCTGTGGAAATATTACAACAGCCCTCTTTCAACTGCCGCCGATAAAAAAATCATAGCAGAAATATGCTCCGCCGTAGCCGACAGAATGATTGAAAAAATAACCCCCGCCACAAAATACGACGCCCAGAACGCAGACGGCAAGCCGTCCACTTTCGGGCTGTCGAGAATGTGGAACGTATCGGCCCACGAGGCGGCGCGGCTCCCGATGATTTACGCCGTTGCGCACCTTGTGACAGGCGATAAAAAATATCTCGAAGAGTACAAAAAGTACGCAAAAGAGTCGATATCGCAGTCGGTAAATTTCGACAGAAATATGGCGCCGTGGGCGCAGCTTCAAATGCAGATATCTCTTGAAGCGATGCTCTCTTTTGCTGAATCCGAAAGCGAAAGGAACGCAATAAAAGGCATAATGGGCGACGTAAGCGCCCTTGCGGCAAAGCGCCTTGCGTCAGCCTCAAACGCCCTATCGGACCCAAAGCTCGATCTAACCTCACCGCTTCCCAACCCTCAAGAACGCCCGATTCAGCCCAACGGCAAACCGGATATGCGCGAGTTTAAAAATATTCTGCGCACACCGCGTTATTTTGGCGAGATGGCGCTTACAATGCTCGTGCGCGGAGCGGAGGATTTCGACGAAAAATCCGCGCGCCTGCTCGCCAAGCCGATTGAAAAAATAGACTACGACAAAATGTCGAGCTGCGCCGTGATTTTTCACCTTGCCGCATATTGGAACGCTAAAAAGTCCGGCATCATAGAATAGGGACTTTGCGCGTCCATACCGCCACGCCGAAAAATCCGGGCAGCCCGATGTCAACGCGGCTGCGCGGAATCGGCTGGCTTTAAGGCATTGCCGCACGCGACCACGCTTTTAGAGCCGCTAACAATTACGCCGCACGCGGCGGGAGAATCCGTGTAAAGCAAATTATTTATAAAATATGCGTTTTCGACATTCTCCGCAAATATGGACGCCGCATACGAGCATTTTTCCGAAGATGCGCCGATAATTTCATTGTCGCGGAATATTATATTTCTGCCGGCATTTGCATACATCAGCAATCCTCGTACGTTTTTAAAAATATTCTTTTCTATTAAAATTCCGTCGGCGCAACTTTTCGACGGAATTTTAAATCCACCTCTCGAGTCGATAGACGCGCCAAAAAATATTTCCGCGACCCAGCCGAGAGTTTTCCCCATTTTAAAATTATTGTCCTCAAAGGTGCAGCCTCTCACCACCACATTTGAAACACCCCGCCCCTCGACCCATTTGTCGAGAGTGAAGGCGGTCTGAAATTTAAGCGGAATAGACGGGCCGTTTTTGAAAACGCAATTTTCAACCGTGACGTTTCTGCCCTGGAAAATCGCGCGCCCGTAGTAGTTTTCAAAAACGCAATCTTTTACAAGCAGATTGTCCGTCGCGCCCGACCTGCGCGAAACGAGGAATCCGGCGCCCTTTGCCTCCGGCACGTCCGAATCCAGATACAGATTCTCGCCGTCAATTTTTATGATTTTCGCGGAAAAACCCGTGGGCGAACAGTCGGCTTCGTACAGGTCTATGATATCGCCCGCCTGCGCGCCGAAATAATAGTTGCCGCGGCTGTTGACTATTTGCATTTCGTTTTTTGAAATTTTTTTTGCGAAGGTCGTCCTGTCGTGAAAATTTACAACGTCGTCTTGGTTTAATGAAAAGGAGCAGCCTATCATCTTGCAGTAACCGAGCGAATTTGTGGAATGCACGACATCTGCGGTAGTCGAGCACGGGCGGATTTCCCCGCCGCCTCGCGCGCCCGCCCTAAGATTTATCATCTGCCAATATTTTTGCGAGCCGCCTATATGCACCCCCATGCCGCGGCAAGATAAAATCTCTATGTTTTCAAGTGTGAGATGTTCGTTGGAATCGAGATTGAAGGCGTTCTTCCCGTAATAATAATGCATCAGGCGGTAAACCCCTCCGACTTTTGCCGCCCTGTGTTGAAAGTTTCTATTAGACTCGGTAAACAGGTGGTCGTACGCGCTTGACATCGGAAGCCCCTCCGCCTTTGTCGAGTGGTATATCCGCGCCGTATTGGGGGAGAGCCATTCGCATTTAGAACCAAAGTGCCCTTCCGACGGGCCAAACCAAAAAGCAGCACCCATGCCAAACGAATCCATAGAATCCGCCATGGGCATCATTACCTGAACGGGGGTCGGCTTGCCGTAAAGCGGGTATCTGTCATATCCGATAAATTCCACATCAAAGTATGGGGGTTTCCCGCCTTCGGCGGGGTGCTTGGAGATTATGCGCACAAACGCGCCGAGCGGGTCGGTTTCCCAATCCCAGTCTGAGTTTATATTGGATATTTTCACGCGCTTGCAGTTTTTTATTAGGAAATTAGAGTCGTTTTCAACAACCGCGTATTGGGGCAAAATAGAGAAATCGCTCGGGCGGCGGAATACGAGGGTTGCGCCCATACCGTCAAATTCAAAATCCTCCATGGAGTCTATTAGAATTCCCTTTTTGCCAAAACATTTGTATGTTCCGCGGGCGAGCACGAGCTTAGAGGCCCGCGTTTTTTTGCAATAGTCGAGCGCTCTGTTTATCGCCGCCGCGCAATCCGGATTGGACTCGTTAAACCCGAAGTCCGCCGCGTAAACTGTTTTGCCACCCGTATTGCGCGGAAGCTGCACTTCAAAGTCCGGCGCGCCCGTGGGAGTATCCGGAAGTTTGCCGCAATAGCGCTCGTTTCTTTTCTCGAAGGCAAAAAAATCAGCGCTCGCCTCTTTAAAATTTTTCGGGGCGTTTTTTAATGCGCAAGCCGGAACTTTTTCGGGCTGCCGCGAAGAGCAATCCGCGCAATCGGAGTTCGCGCATGCAGAGAGAAACACCGCAAGCAACAAAAGAAATATTTTTATATAAATACACCTCACAGCAATAGGTTGCCATACAATAGATTATATCGCAAATAAAATAACGGTACGCGTTTAAAGTCTGGGATTTTTTAGGCTCATTCCCCGGAGAGAATATGCTCCGCAAAATCGACCGGCGACTTTCCGTTTTTTTCCGCCTCCGCGACAAACGATTCGTAGTTGTCAAAATTTACGGCGTCAACAGTCACGCGGGAAAATGGTTTTGGCAGGATAAACTTGTCCCAAGTCGCATTGATAGTCCAGAAAGAAGAAGGTGTAATCCGCAACAAGAGTATGCGCGCGCCGCTGCTTTTGGCGACCGACAAGAAACCTGGCTTGCAAACGTACCTCGGGCCGCGGGGGCCGTCGGGCGTTATGAAAATGTCCGAGGTATGCTGGAGTGTTTCGACCATTGAAATAATTGCGTGTGCGCCCCTTCTCTTGCTCGACCCCCTGACTGTGCCAATGCCAAGAAACTTGAAAAATGCGCAGAGCCAAGCGCCGTCGCGGCTCGCGCTGACGAGGCCCGACATCGGGAAATTCGGCCTGAAAATATACTTGCACATGGGCAGGAAGAAAATCCTGTTGTGCCATGCAAGGCCGATTAGGCGCTTTTTGTCTTCCAGATTTTCAAGTGATTTGGCGTCGGAAGCGCGCATGCGTATAGTTGCCTGCCACAGGCGCACAAGCAGATACAGCGGAAACAGCAAAATAAAGTGGCGCCAAGTCGGCTGCGATATGTGCGTGTGCGGTTCCATGATTAAAATACGATTATGTGTTTTTTGGCGCGGAAATGTCGAACATAAAATTTTTCCGAAATAATAGAAGTCTCCAAAGGGCAAAGTTCGGAAAATTTTGTCGGTTGGCATGATATTTTAAAATATGCAGTTTAGATAAGAGACTTTGATTTATTGGAATAGAAAAAAAATAAGCTCCGCAAAAAAAACAGGTTGACAGACAAAGCATAATCTGCCTGAATTGAGACTCAAAATTCAAGGGGTGGTAGTTCAGTTGGTTAGAACGCCTGCCTGTCACGCAGGAGGTCGCGAGTTCGAGTCTCGTCCATCCCGCCACTTTA
>ERZ827181.859-NODE-859-length-38359-cov-3.132362_pt1 | contig 38359 bp, 51 predicted proteins | sample MGYA00519778_ERZ827181 | MGnify/ENA primary metagenome ERZ827181 (study PRJEB31778, sample SAMEA3449273) | human gut metagenome | biome: human gut; feature: human-associated habitat; material: faeces | place: United Kingdom | collected 2010/2012 ...
GGCGAGGATAGAGAGGTTCCTGTGAAAAGACTTACACAGACTTCTTGACAAGCCCTATAAACGCCCCCCCGAATTCGCAACTTTTGTCACTTTTTAACGACTTCATTTACGCTGGGCTCTCATGGGGCCTCGAAAATGTCAAATATGTGACCCTTGGGAAACATTTATTCAATTAAGAGCGCGTGTGTGGCAAAAAGCGGTAAAGTACCTGATGAATGAAAGTATGGCGCGCATGCGCGCCCAATTGAAACGAGGCCGTTATGGTTATGAATATGGCAACAGCAGTTGTGCTGGCGATTTTGATCGTCTGTGTGTGTCTATCGGTTCGCCTAATGATGAAAAAAGGCATGTGCGGCGAAAAGGAGATGTGTGGCTCGTGCTCGGGGCACTGCGGTGGAGGTTGCTCGGCGACGGCGCGCATTGACAAGATGATTGCCGACGCCGACGCGGCGGTTGCTTCGGCGAAATAGCAAGGCGCCTTTCCGTTTAAAGCCATGCCTCCGTCTTTGGCGGTATAGCGTTTTGCGAGCTGTGTGAGAAATTTGTCAATCGATATTGATATTGCGGCGCTTTTCCGTAGGGGCGGTTTGTTCTATTGAGGCCGCAGCATCGGCAGGTGTGGCAGCAGTAACAGCGAGCATCGACGCTAGGTGGCGGTGGGCATCGGCGCCCGCGGGCGTTGGCGTTATGGAGTATTGGCGCAGACGGGCTTCGTGAGCCTCGCTATATGCTTTGAACGTTGTTCGCCGAGGCTCTCGCCTTATGACCTGAGTCCTTTCGGATAAAACTACGGTATGTGTGGTATTGTACTCTGGAGGAAGGTAACGCGCGCTTGCGCTATTCAAGGAGGCATGTATGTCGGAATCCCAAATGGGTACCATGCTCGAATCCCGCGATAGGGAGCCTCTGAGCCATTCGCTCGAGGATTACCTGGAAGCAATTGTCGATCTTGCAGGCGGCCCCAACGAGCCTATTCGTGCGGTTGATGTTGCGACAAAGCTTAACGTTTCGAAAGCGTCGGTTTCGAAAGCGGTGACGAACTTAAAAGAAAAAGGCTACGCTGTTCAGCCTTATTACGGTGACATCACGCTTACTGAAGAGGGCTACGAATACGGTTCCACGATTTGGCGTCGCCACAATTTGTTGTTCCGCTTCATGACTGAAGCAATTGGCATCGACTCTGAAACTGCCAATTATGAGGCCTGCCAAATTGAACACGGTATTTCCGCTGAATCGTTCAAGAAGTGGGAAGAGTATTTGACCAAACAGGGCATAACTCTTGAGTTGTAAAACGCCATTCCCTTGTTTTCTTTATGCCCTGCGCGTCGGCGCGGGGCATATTTTTTACCGATAGATTAAAGTTGAATCGCTTACCAGAAGGGGGACGATTATGCACGTTGAACTGTTGTACCACACGCCCGATCCCGAGCGCGCTATCGCGACGGCTGCACGTTTGTGCTATGCGCCTGTTGGTGCGGCCGAGCTCATGGAGACGATGTCGGAAGAGCGTATGCACAGCGTGCTTTCCACCATTATGGCCAGCGGGCACTTTTCGACGCTTGAGCACGTGAGCTATACGTTTGCCATCGATGGCGTTTCGCGCGCACTTACTCACCAGCTGGTTCGTCATCGCCTGGCGAGCTTTAACCAGCAGTCGCAGCGTTACGTGAAATTCAAAGAAGGCGTTTCTGTGGTAAAACCCGAAAGCGTGCTTGCCAACGAGGAAGCGAATGCTGTTTTCGATGAGGCCATCGAAGCGGCTACGTCGGCCTATAAGAAGCTGCTCGATGCCGGCGTGCCCGCTGAAGACGCGCGTTACCTTTTGCCGAACGCCGCTGAAAGCAAAATCGTGGTTACCATGAATGTTCGTGAGCTGCTGCATTTCTTCAGCTTGCGCTGCTGCAACCGCGCGCAGTGGGAGATTCGCGAGCTGGCGCATCGCATGCTGGAGCTTGCGCGTCCCACGGCTCCGTTCGTTTTTGCCGACGCGGGGGCGCCGTGCGTGCGCGGCGCATGTCCCGAAGGTAAAATGACCTGCGGAAATCCGTACCCCAAAGCAGTACGCGAATAGTACGCTGCTTCGATGTGAAATAGGGCAAAGGGTTATTCCTTTGCCCTATTTTTGTTCGAGGTTGGTCGTAAAATTGTGCGTTACGATGAGGCGGGCGATTTGGGCAATCCGGGCGAGCCGGAGGGAGGCCGTCGTTCGCTTGTGCCATTAGCTAAGAAGAAAGCTCCAAGCGTGTCTAATAAAACTGAATGCATGCCGAAAGAAAATGAAGTCGACCAGGAAATGCTCGGCGCCGCCGCGGAAAACGAAAGCGGTCAGGCTCCCAGCAAACGCAGCGCCGTGAAGCGCGCGTTTGCTGAAGACGGCGTGAACAAAACGCACGTGGGCGGGCAGGCGCTTATCGAGGGCGTTATGATGCGCGGCCGATACAATTGGGCTGCTGCCGTGCGTGAGCCATCGGGCAATATCTATATTGAAGAGCACGATTTGGCCAGCGGCAAAGCGAAGAACAAATGGCTCTATTGGCCCGTTGTGCGCGGCTGCCGCGCGTTTGTGGAAAGCTTGATTTTGGGCTATAAAGCGCTCGGGATTGCCGCGATGCACGCCTATGGCGATGAGGAAGAGCCCGGAGCGAAAGCTGAAGAAGTGAGCGCAAACGGAGCCATTTCGAAAGAAGGCGTTTCGGCCGACGAAGGCGTTGCAAGCGAGACCAGCGACTTCTCGTGGAAAAATGATTTCGGCAACCCCGACGAAGCGATTGACGCCTTGGGCGCACAGCGCTCCTTGGATATCGTTGTCGAGACCAATGCGGCCGAGTCTGGCGCGGTTGAGCCTAACGCAGTCGAACCCGGTGCGGCTGCGTTAGAGTCGGACGAGACTCGTGACGGGGACGATGGCGGTTTCGGCAAGCGCGAAATGGCTATCTCGATGGTGCTTGGTCTGCTTTTGGGCGTCGGCTTGTTCATTGTCGCGCCCGCGTTCATCGCCAATGTGCTCGTGGGCGAATACGATGACAAAACGCTTCTTTGGAACGTCGTCGACGGCATTGTGCGTATCGTCGTTTTCGTGTTCTACATTTGGCTTATTGGTCGCATGCAGGACATCAAACGCATGTTCAGCTATCACGGCGCCGAGCATAAAACCATTCATTGCTACGAGCACGGGTTGCCGCTCACGCCCGAAAATGCGCGCAGTTTCCCGCGTTTGCACGTGCGCTGCGGCACGGCGTTTTTGATAATGGTCATGATCATCGCGATTTTCGTATACACCATTACGCCGCTCAATGGCCTTATCGCCGCATGGGGCGTTCCCGATGGCCCCGCAAAGCTGGCGCTCGTTATTGTGGCGCGCATTCTGCTCATGCCCGTAATTGCTGGCATCAGCTATGAAATCACGGTGAAGTGGGCGGGCAGTCACCCTGAAAACCCGCTGGTGAAAGTGGTGCTGTGGCCGGGTATGCAAATGCAGCGACTTACGACCAATGAGCCTGACGATGAAATGCTCGAATGTGCTATTGCCGCTATGCAGCGCGTGCTCGAACGAGAAGAACGCGAGGAGGCGGCGCGGGCTTAGGCGTTTTTTTGGAAATCGCAGGCGGCAAGGTGGTCGGCTGGCCTTCGATGAAAGGTATTGGTCGGACACACAAAGCCTGACCTGGACACACAAAGCCTGGCTCGAACGTGCGTTTTGTCCGAGCCGCTTTTGCGCTTTTGCTGCGCCGTTCGCGCGGGCCGAGTCGGGCGGTATAATTGCGCCCATGAATACTTCAACTGGAAAACTTGTTTTATGTCCTACGCCCATCGGCAATTTGGGCGATATCACGTTGCGCACGCTCGATGAGTTGCGCGCGGCCGATGTGGTATGCGCGGAAGACACGCGCGTTACGGGCAAGCTGCTCGCGCACTTCGATATCGAAAAGCGGCTTGAGCGGCTTGATGAAGCGACCATCTCCAAGCAGGCCGATCGCATTATCCAGCGCGTGTTGGCTGGCGAGCGCATTGCATTTTGCAGCGATGCCGGCATGCCCGGCGTGTCCGATCCCGGGTCGCGCCTTGTTGCGTCGGCGCAGGCGGCGGGTGCGCCTTATGAGGTGCTGCCAGGTGCATCGGCGGCCGCGACGGCTTATGTCGCCAGTGGCTTTTCCGATCCGCGCTACTATTTTGGCGGTTTTTTCCCGCGCAAGGCCGGCGAGCGCAAGGCGGTGCTCGAAGCTCTTTCGAACCTCGACGCCTCGCTCGTGTTCTATGAAAGCCCGCGCCGCATAGCCGATGCGCTTGCGGTTATTGCGGAGGTGTTCCCCGCGCGAGAGGTTGCAGTGTGCCGCGAGCTCACGAAGCGCCATGAAGAGGTATTTCGCGCTATGGCTCTCATTGCTGCGGAAGAATTCGCCCGCCGCGATGCGGAAGAGGGCGTAAAGGGTGAAATCGCGTTGGTTATTTGCCCTCCGACGGCTGCTGAAGTCGAGGACAACGCCGCCGCTCAGGCTGCTTCTGCCGCCGAACGCGCGACTGAGCTTCTTGCCTCTGGTGAAATGTCGCATAAAGATATCGTTGCTGCCCTGCGCCGCGAATTTGGCATTTCGCGCAACGAGGCGTATGCGCTCGTGCACGAACGTTAGAGAGCTTGGCGAGGGGCTGTTGTGAATCTGCGGCGCTCGCCCGAAGGTGAAGAAAGCCCTGTTTTGGCGGCTTCCCATGCTATGGTCTGTAATCGTTTCGAAAGGATGATCAATGAACGATTTCGTGTTCTATTCTCCGACGGAATTCATTTTCGGAAAAGGCGTTACCGACCAGGTAGGTGAGCATATTGCCAAGCGCGGCTATAAACGTGCGCTGCTCGTATACGGCAAGGGTTCCGTGGTGCGCACGGGAACGCTCGACCGCGTGAAGAAGTCGCTCGCGGCATCGGGCGTCGAGACTGTTGAGCTCGCGGGCGTGCGTCCGAATCCTGAAGTGGGATTGGTGCGCGAGGGCATTGAGCTTGCGCGTAAAGAAAACGTCGACGTTATTTTCCCCGTTGGCGGCGGCAGCGCGATTGACTGCGCCAAAGCGATTGCGTTTGGCGTGCCTTACGAAGGCGATGTGTGGGACTTCTTCAGCAAGAAGGCGACGATTGCGGAATGCCTGCCTATCGCCTGCGTGCTTACTATTCCTGCGGCGGGTTCCGAAGGGTCGAGCTCGTGTGTTATTTCCAACGATGAACTGGGGCTGAAGCGCGGTACGAATTCGAACTTGTTCCGCCCGAAGGTGGCGTTCCTCGATCCCGAGCTCACGTTTACGCTGCCGCCGTATCAAACGGCTGCTGGCGTGACCGACATGATCGCACATGTGTGCGAGCGCTATTTCAGCGGCACGGGTTCGTCGAGCCTCACCGACAACATCGCCACGGGCATTATTCGCTCTCTTATCGACGAGGCCCCGGTGGCTCTTGCCGAGCCTGAGAATTACGAGGCTCGCGCGAACATTATGTGGGCGGGCACGCTCGCTCATAACGACATCGCGGGATGCGGCCTTTCGGCGACGCCGACGAGCCGCGCTGGCGGTTGGGAAAGCCATGCGCTTGAGCACGAGCTTTCTGCGTTCGACGCTTCTATCACGCACGGTGCCGGTTTGGCGGTGGTCATGCCTGCGTGGATGCGCTTTGTATGGCGAGAAAACCCAGCTCGCTTCCTGAAGTTCGCGCTGCAGGTATTCGACATTGAGCCCATCGATGAAACCGATGAAGCAATTGAAGATGCCGTGACGGCTGCAATCGACGAGCTGCAGGCGTTCTTCGTTGATTTGGGCATGCCGCGCACGCTTGGAGAGTTCGGTATCGCTCCCGAAGATGTGGACAAACTGCTGCCGACGCTCAAGGCCAACAAGGGCGAAGTGTTCGGTGGCTTTAAGAAGCTTACGCTGGAAGACGCGAAGGCGATTTATCTTTCGGCGTTCTAGAGGATAAAAATCGTACAGAAGTTCGAAACCGCCCGTCTATGCAGTACAATAGGCGGGCGGTGCTTCACTTGCCGGGCGGCGCCTCTGAAAGGAGGTGGTCCCGATGGATACTCAAACGGTTATCGCCATTTGCGCAGTAATGTCAGTTGTTATCGGAGTCGTCGACCTCGTCACCCGCGACAAGTGATCTTCATTGGAAAGGAATAAGCCGGGTGCCTACCAAAGCTAACCCGGCTTAGAACTCAAACGATGTCGCCCGGCTTCGCGGGGCACCGTGCTTGCATCTTAGCATGATTCTTGTTTCGAAGGAATGTTCGCTGTGTCTTCTGTGCGAAAAACCATGCTGCGCGCTGCGGGGTTCAACGTCGAAGTCGCGCGCAAGCAGCAGAAGCATATGTATGTGCGCCTCAAGCCTTGCGCTGGGGGTGCTGATGCGACGGGCGGCTCGCCTGACGCTCGCTTTCGCGTATGTGTGAGTGCGCCGCTGCGTTATTCGGACGCTCGAATCGCGCGCTTTATCGAAGAACGTGCATCGTGGATTCGCAAGCATGCGGCAAAAATGCAGGTGAGGGAACGCGATCGTGAAATCAACGGAGCGTCGGCTTCACCAACGCAGGAGGAACTTGCCCAGTGGCGTGCCGTGGTGGCTGCGTTCGTGCCGCTGCTCATAGAGAAATGGGCGCCGATTATTGGCGTTTCACCTGGTAAATTAGCATATCGAAACATGGTGAGCCGCTGGGGCAGCTGCAATGTGAAAACGGGGCGCATCTGTATAAACGTGCAGCTCGCCGCCCAGCCTCCCGAGTGTTTGGAATACGTTGTGGTGCATGAGCTGTGCCACTTGCGGGAAGCGAATCACGGTCCGCGTTTCCACGCGCTGCTTGACGCATATTTGCCTCATTGGCGCGATGCCGAGCGAAAGCTGCGCGGCGCGATTCGGCGATAGGGAAGGCACCTTGCACAAAAACGCGCGAAGTGCGTAGCTTAAATTCGAAAGCGCGGCAGCATCGACGTTTTCTCAAATGCGCGACCAGGCATTACGCAAATGATGCAGCGGCGATTTCCTTCAAGGGTACGCACTTCGCGCGTTTTCGCGCACGAGGGGCTTTCGCACGGGTCGAACATGCTCCCCGCAGGCTGGCGAAGTCCCTCGGCGCCTCTTCGAAGTCGTCGCATGAATGTTTCGGCTCTTCTTTTGGCCTGCGCATGGGTGCGCTACAATACAAAAGTTTGAAAAACCCCAAGGCTCGGCGGCGTCATTGGCCGCGCGGGCGAGAAGGAGCATGCATGTCCAAGCCGTCATTCTTTATTACCACGCCCATTTATTACGTAAATGCGGCGCCTCATTTGGGAACCGCATATTCGACCATCTTGGCCGACGTTCAGGCGCGCTATCGTCGCGCGATGGGCTACGACGTCAAATTCCTTACCGGCATGGATGAGCATGGCGAAAAGGTTGCCGAGGCTGCCGAGCAGCACGGCTTCGATTCGCCCCAGGCATGGTGCGACAGCCAGGCGCCCCTGTTCCAGGACCTGTGGAAGACGCTCGAGATTTCCAACGACGACTTCATTCGCACGACCGAGCCGCGCCAGCACCATGCAGTTCAGTATCTTTGGGAGCGCATGCAGGAATCGGGCTACCTGTACAAGGGCAGCTACGATGGCTGGTATTGCGTGCCCGACGAGACCTACTACACCGACAACCAGGTGAAGAAAGGCGACGAGGAGTATGGCTCGGTGGGCCAGCATCTGTGCCCCGATTGCCATCGTCCGCTCGAGCGCGTGCAGGAAGAGTCGTACTTCTTCAAGCTTTCTGCGTTTCAAGATAAGCTGCTTGCGCTCTACGACGAGCATCCCGAATTCGTGCAGCCCGATTTCCGCATGAACGAGGTGCGCAGCTTCGTCGAAGGCGGCCTGAACGACCTTTCCGTGAGCCGCACGAGCTTCGATTGGGGCGTTCCCGTGCCGTTCGATGACGGCCACGTGACCTACGTGTGGTTCGACGCGCTGCTGAATTACATGACGGCTGTGGGCTATGGCCTCGACGACGATGCTTCCAAGGCTGAGTTCGCTTTCCGTTGGCCCGCGCAGTACCACATTGTGGGCAAGGACATCATCCGCTTCCATTGCGTTATTTGGCCGGCCATGCTCATGGCCATTGGCGAGTCGCTGCCCGAGCACGTGTTCGCGCACGGCTTCCTTACGGTGCGCAATTCCGAGACCGGCAAGGCCGAAAAGATGTCGAAGAGCCGCGGCAACGCCATTGCTCCGCAAGACGTCATCGACCTTTTGGGCGTTGAGGGCTATCGCTACTACTTCATGACCGACGTGGTTCCCGGCACCGACGGCGCCATTTCGTTTGAGCGCATGGAACAGGTATACAACGCCGATTTGGCTAACAGCTGGGGCAACCTGATTTCCCGCTCTCTGAACATGAGCGCGAAGTACTTCGATGGTTGCGCTCCTGCGAAGCCTGCCAGCGCCGATGCGTTCGACAATCCGCTTGCGAAAATCGCTGACGGCCTGGTCGATCGTTATGCCGCCGCGATGGATGCGCTCGACTATGGTGCGGGCAAAGATGTTGTCATGGAACTTATTCATGCCGCGAACCACTACATCGAAGACTCCGAGCCGTGGGCGCTTGCCAAGGACGAGGCAAAGGCCGACCAGCTCGCGTTCGTGATTTACAACCTGCTCGAGGCTATTCGCATTTCCGCACACCTGCTCGAGCCATTCATGCCCACCACGAGCGCCGAGGCGCTGCGTCGCATTTCGTGTGAGGCCGAGGCTGGCAGCGACAACCTGGCTGAAGCTTGCGTATGGGGCGGCTTGGCCGGTGGCGTGCCGGTCGAGAAGGGCGATGCCCTGTTCCCGCGCCTGCAGAAGAACGACTAATCGTTTCTGAGAATCGCAGAAAGCCCGGTATCGCATGGCGCGTGCCGGGCTTTTTTGAAAAAGAAGGAAGTTCGGTTATTAAGGCTCGTATTGTGGAATCAGAAATGCCAATGAACGCGGGAATCGATCCCGAAGGGGACGCCGGTTATTTGTTGTATGGCGATGCGCTGTTTCGCAAGCATCGCAAAAAGGGGTGGGCCTATGCGGGTTCGCCGGTGCCTGCGCTCGAGGCGCCCGTGGCCGATACGCATGCGCACCTTGCCATGCTGTTGCATCCGGCGCTCTCGCTTGCGCGTTGCGCTGTGGTGGGTGTCGATTTCGTATGCGCGATGTGCGACCCGGCCGAGGGCGATGAATGCGAACGCACATATCGCGACCTGGACATATGGCGCGCCGAGGCATTGCGCTTGCTGCCCGAGGTATTCGAGGCCACGCGTCGCAATGTGACGGCCGAGCGCGAGTCGCTCGAAGCGCAGGCTCATGCCGCTGGCAAGAAGCATGCGGGTCAAGCGGCCGAGGCGGCGGTGTTGCTGGAGTCGGTGGCTGTTGATGAGCGCGCATGCAATTTGTGCTGGGGCGCCGAGCCGGCTATACCGCACATGCGCATTGCGTGCGGAGTTCATCCGCATGTCGCAAGCCAGTGGGATGCCAATATGGAAGCGGCCTTGCTTGAGCGCTTGGCCGATCCACGTACCGCCGCCTTGGGCGAGGTCGGGCTCGACTACCACTATGATTTGTCTCCACGTGATGTTCAACAGAACGTATTTCGTCGCCAGGTGCAGCTGGCCCATGTTACGGGCTTGCCACTCGTGCTTCACGTGAGGGATGCGCACGAAGACGCATTCCGCATTCTTGAAGAAGAAGGCTGGCCTGAAGCTGGCACGTTGCTGCATTGTTGCAGCGTGGGCCCCGACGAGCTTGCGCGCTGGGTCGAGCGTGGGGCGCATGTGGCATTCGGCGGCGCGGTCACCTTCCAGCGAAGCGACGATTTGCGTGCGTCATCTGCGATGGTTCCGGCCGAACGCCTGCTTACCGAAACCGATGCGCCCTATATGGCCCCCGTGCCGTTTCGCGGCATCGAGTGCGGGCCTGAATTCACGATTTTCACCGCAGAGCGCATCGCCGAAGTTCGGGGAGTCGCCCCAGGCGAGGCTCGCCGCGCATTGCTGCAGCAGATGCACGATGCGGGTGTGGCGTTTTTGAATCGTGAGCCCACGGAATGGCAGCGTGCGCATGCCGATATAGCGAGGGACGCACGATGAGCGTCGCGCAGGGTTCTTATGAGCTGGTACTCTGTGGTTCGCCGCGCAAAAACGGCGTGTCGTCGCGTTATGCTGCGCAGCTGACCGCTGAACTCGAAGCGAGGGGCGTCGTTATTGAACATTGGAATGTGGCCGACCATGCTGTGAGCGGTTGTATCGGTTGCGAAGGGTGCCGCCGCGCGCTGCAATGTGTCGAATGCTCAGGGCATTTGGCACATTGCGTGATTCGTGACGACATGGATGGGCTGTATGCGTTGCTCGATGGCGCGGCGGCGGTTCATGTGGTGGCACCTGTGTATTTCTCGGGGCCAACGGCGCAGTTCAAGGCCGTTTTGGATCGACTTCAGCCATACTGGGAGAAACGGCGTGGGCCGAATAGGCAGCCGGGTGCTGCCGATGCGCCAAAGCGCCCCGTTACGTTGTACGTGATAGGTTCGGGCGGCGATCCCTATGGGTTTGCCGCTCTGGAAAGTTGCGTGCGCTCGTCATTCGGGGCCGCAGGTTGGCGCGTTGGAGAAGTGGTCGACCGCATTGGTTGGGGCCAGCCAGAGGCGGAATCGCAGAAAGAAACGTTTGGTTCGTAGCCCATGGGCATGATTTGTGGGGCGTGCCCGCCTTCGGGAGTTCAAAGCCCGTGGGAGCGCATGGCTCGGTGAGCCGTGAGGCGCAAACGTGCCAATTAAAAGCAATGGGGACAAAGAAAAGGAAACTCTATGGCAATCGCATCGCATTTGGCATCGGTTGGAGCGACGCGCGACGTGCTTTCGCGTCACGGTTTGGCCACGAAACATTCGCTCGGACAGAACTTTCTGGTGAACGATGCCGTTATCGCGAACATTTGCAAGCTTTCCGAGGTGTGTGAAGAAGACAACGTGCTCGAGGTGGGCCCGGGCATCGGCACGCTGACCGTGGCGCTTTTGCCTCGCGCGAAGCACGTGCTCTCCATTGAGCGCGACCCCGATTTGCCTGCCGTGCTCGACGAGACGTGCGACGATTTCGACAATTTCACGCTCATCGGCAAAGACGCCTTGCGTCTGAATGGCGACGATTTGATCGCTGCATTTGGCAAGCAGGCAGTCGAGGCTAGTGAGGCTCCCAACAAGTTCATTTCGAATTTGCCCTATGCCGTGGCGGCGACGCTCGTGCTCGATTATTTCCAGCGAATCCCCAGTCTGCAGAGCGCCACGGTTATGGTGCAAAGCGAGGTGGCCGATCGCATGGAGGCCGTTGTGGGCACGAAAGATTACGCTGCGTATTCGGTGAAGCTGCAGCTTATCGCAAAGGCTACGGGCCGCTTCCAAGTTTCGCCGGGCAATTTCTTCCCGCCGCCGCGCGTGACGAGCTCGGTTATTCGTCTTGACCGCCGCAATGATTTGGGCCTGTCTGTCGAGGAAATCGCGAATGCGAGCATGGCGGCCGACGCGGCGTTTTTCACGCGTCGAAAGACTATCTCGAACTCGATGAGGGGCTATTTCTCGAGCCGTGGCGAGCAGGGCAAGGCCATCGCTGCGAAGCTTCCTGAAATTCTTGCCGAAGCGGGTATCGATGCGAAGCGACGCGGTGAAACGCTTGAGTTGTCGGAATTCGTGGAACTTGGCCGCGTGCTTGCGAAGGCGAAGGCCGAGGAATAAAACGATAGGTGTCGCCGCATGGTGCAAAAGCAACGGCAGCTCAACGATAAATAGGCATCTACCTGCAGATTCTATGAATTCTTCCATTCCATGGTATTATGCTCTCTTGCGTGTAATAAGTGCGCTGAATGTTGGCGCCGTACTATATATGAAAAGGAATCCACCGAATGGAACTTGAAAAGCAGGCAAATCTTGTCGGCGATATTCGTGCTGAGCTTATGGATCGTATCAATACCCGCCTGAAGGTTCGCGCGAATATGGGTCGCTCGAAAATCGTCGAATGCGAAGGCACGCTCATGCAGGCGCACCCCGCTTTGTTCGTCGTCGAGGTCGACCGCAAGCGTGGCCGCAAGGCTCGCCAGTCGTACCAGTACGTCGACATTCTTACCGGCATGGTCGAATTGTTCGACGCCGAAACGAAAGAGCCCATTTTCGGCAAGTTCATGGACGATGAAACCGAAGAGAGCGCCGCAGCTTCGGCCCTTGAGATGCTTCTGAGCGACGACCTTGAGGACGATGGCGACGACGATTTGTAAGCGGTTTCGTCGTTGAGTCGCTCAAACGAATGCTTAATTTCCCCAAAGATGAAATTAAGTGTTGACACCTGAGCGACAAACGTGCAAAATACTTGCTTGCGCACAAGCGCGTCTCACGTGGGGATGTAGCTCAGCTGGGAGAGCATCACGTTCGCAACGTGGGGGTCGTGGGTTCGAATCCCATCATCTCCACCACATGAAAGTTAGACGAACCCTTGTTTATCAGGGGTTCGTCTTTTTTTGTTGGCATAAAGTCATCGTCCCAATTGTCGAAACTAAAGTACAGCTGCACTTCATCGCCGTCGATTTGTATAAATCTGATGAACGTGTCGATAATTTCGAACGGGTCAGATTCCGCGCCTAGCGTGTCGAGCCATGCCAGATAGTCATCAAGGCTCAAGTCTTTGGCGTTTTCCGTTTCAAGCGCCTTCTCTAATTCCTCTTTCAGAGCCGCTTGACGGGCTTTCAATTCCTCAACCCTGTCTTTGCCGCCTGGGGGCGCTATGCCGTCCTCTATGGCGTGCCATATGCGCTCAAACGCCGCGTCTATGCGCCTTATCTCTGCCGTGATGCGCTCGCTTTCCTTTGGCACGTCATCCTCGGCGGTTTCAGCAATCATCATTTCGAGCGTTGCGATGATGCGCTCGCGCACCTTTGGGTCGTGTATTGATTCGAGTATGGTGTCGGCAACTGCATCCTCTATGAGGTCGCGGCGGAGCGTTCGGCGGCATTTTGGACAGCGGTAGTAGTAATACGTCTTGCCGCTCTTTCCAGTTCCAGAGGTTCCGACGAACCACCTGCCGCACTCGCGGCAATACATCTTGCCACTGAGCGCATAGGGCTGTTCACCGTCAACAACGCGGTGTTTGTGCCCGCGTCCGCTGAGAATGCTCGCTATTTCGTCCTGTTCCTGGCGCGACCATAGCGCAGGCATGCCGTTCGGCATGCGCACGCCCGCGTATTTATATATGCCGCAATTCTGCTCGCGCGTGAGCAGCCTTTTAATCGTGCTTTGAGAGAACGGCTTGCCGCGCCTGGTTCGCTCGGTTCTTATGGCCCTCTGGATGTCGGCAATGGTCGAGCCTGAGAACAACATGTTTTTCATCTTGTGCATCACGGCGGCTTCGCGCTCGTTTACCACGAACCGATCATCTACCACGTCCCAACCGTACAGGCGTTGACCACTCGCCATGCCGCGCTGCGCGTTCTTCTGGATGCCGTCGCGGATGCGCTCGCTGTCGACAGCGCTCTCATACTCGGCAAGAACTTCGAGCATGCCGAGGTGCAGCACCTTCGTTGAGCCCTCGCCGAGCGTTTCACCGGCATAGAGGATTTCAACGCCTGCCTTGCGCAGCATGATGCGCGCTAGGGCCATCTCATCGCGGTTGCGCATGATGCGCGTGACCTTGTATATCACGACGTAATCGAAGAGTCCCTTTTGGGCATCTTTGAGCATCGCCTGAAATTCGGCGCGGTTCGTGTTTTTGCCTGTTTTAGCGTAATCGCTGTATATGCGTACGACGGCAAGGCCGCTTTCTTCGCAGAACTCGCGTGACTTATCGACCTGAATTTCGATGCTCTCGTCTCGCTGGTTGTGCGAGCTGAAACGTGCGTAAATTGCCGCACGGCTACCTTTTGCCATGGTATTATCACCTTGCCTTTTCAGTTGTCTGTGGAATGGCGCGCCCTGCATCCGGTCTTGGCGGATGGATGCAGGGCATTTTGCTATCTGTAGGTAATCAGCGTGTCATAACGGTCTGCGCCACTGATGCCCTGATCGGGTACTGAGTTGGTATCGACACGTATTATCTCAAGACCTTTCTCTTGCAATGCATTAAGAACCTCATTTATCTGCTCGTTGTATTTCTGGTCAGCTCCAAAAACCTGACCGCTGAACGTTTGCCCAAACGAGCGAATCAGCATTACGTGTACGCGACCATCTGGATTTGGAACAGATTCAATCGCCTTCTCAATTTCTTGCCGTGCAAGTTCTTCGCGCTGGTTCTTAAAAATCCCCATCCTTAATCCTTCCTCGATTCGCTTGCCGCAGCCTTTGCGGTCATCGCTATGTTCTGCTGCCACTGCGGCGAGCTTTCGCGGTAGTTGTCTACAATCTCGCGCTCGTCGCTGGTCAAGTCATCTTCGCTTGTTCCCGTGCTTGGAAAGCCGCATAAATCATTCGGCGTACATTTCAATGCTGCGCATAGCATGAAAGCGTCTTCGAGCGGAATACCAACCTCGCCACGTTCCCATGACGCATATTTGCGTTCTTTTATACCGAGGAAATCGGCAAACGCCTTTTGTGTCGCAAAGCCAGCGGCCTTGCGAAGCTCTTTCAATTTCAATTGATATTCCATGTACCCTCCTTTCGTTGCTGCAACGCCGATTCTACGTGATTCACGTACGTTAATCAAGAAAATACGTAATTCACGCTTGCAAAGTACGTTAAACACGTTTATTGTCTGTAGCCGTCAACGTGATTCACGTTGATTTTGGTTCTTTTACGTGTAGTAAAAGAATACGGTTTGTATTGACTAAAGCCAATACAAACCTAATGAACACTCATTGAAAGGAGGTGAACATATGCCCGAGTTGAAACATGCGTTTGCGGACAATCTGAGAGTTCGTCGCGTCAAGAAGCATTGGTCGCAACAGCAGCTTGCGGAAGCATCCGGTGTCGGCGTTGATGCAATCGGCAAGTACGAGCGTTGCGATTGCTCGCCGACGCTGGAAAGCATCGTAAAGCTTTCAACCGCTTTGGACTGCACGCCAAACGATCTGTGCACTTTCCCCGAATTCAAGTAAGGAGGTCGCGTAATGGAATGGGTTGACGAGCTGTTCCATGTAGTCGGCCTGTGGGGCTTCTTCGCTTCGGCTGTTGCCGTCGGCGTTGGGCTCGGCATGGAATACGCGCTCAAGCACACCACTTTCACCATTCGCAAGCATTAAGAAAGGAGGGGTTTCCAATGTATGAAACCAAGCAAGAAACCACTGGTTTGCGTGGTGGTTTTGGACACTCGAAACCGCCGCAACGCATCGAGTGCGTATCAGCGTCGGTTCTTTACGACGGTCAGAGAAGCCGCGCAAGCCTGCAAAGAGAAGGTGCCCGCGCACGTCGGCAAACGCGCACGGGCTATCGTCAAAACCTCCACAGCAATGACGATGAGATTCTAGCAGGAAAACCGAAGGTTATCCGTTGGTTTGTCTACATTTTCGCGGCGTTGTGCCTGTGCGGCATCGTTCCAATGGCGGCGGCGGAATGGCTTATCTGGTTTTGCGATTCCTTTGGCTGCTGGTGGCTTCCGTTCATCCTGCTCGGCGGCGAGGTGTGGTTCATCTTGCATCTGGTCGGACGTGATGCGCGATGAACACCGACGATTTCACCCAGCCGCTCGAAAGCGTGATGCGGCAAGAGCGAATGGCGGTCTATCCGCTTCCGCTCAAGATTCAAGACCGCGCCGAGCTGTTCGCCAAGTGGTGCGAGCTAAACCCCAAGACGCTTCGCAGCATCGAGCTCACGGCCCTGGCAATCCATCAGCGCGGCATGCGCGTATCGACCAAGTATCTCATCGAGAAGCAGCGCTATGAGGGTTCGCACAAGCTCACAGGCGTTCCGTTCATGGATGGAAACGGACAAGAGCACGTCTACGCAATCAACAACACGGACACGCCGCTTTTGAGCCGTTGGCTTTTGGAACGGCATCCCGATTTGAACATCGAGACGCGCAAGTCCATCTACGACACGAAGAAAGAAGGATGACATGCTGCGCAAGAACATCGTCAAGCAGCTTCGCGAGGTTTCCGACGTCGCCCATAGCATCGAGGAATGCCATATCGGCAACAGCGTCACCGGCGAGCGCATCGACTTCGACGCCGCTTTCGTGGGCGAAATCATCTGTTCCACGCTCGCATACGCTTCCGTTCTGGTCGATGGCCGCTTGAAGGCGGGAAACCCCGAAGACCATCTGATGACAATCATCCGAACCGCGAGCCAGAAGTATGTCAAGCAGTTGTGACCAGCTGAGCTTGTTCGAAGAGCCGCCAATGCCAGAGCCTGGCACATGCGAGTACGAGAACGGCGTTTTCGACGCCACGGGCAACAAGCCGAAAAGCAGGTGCATGTTTCGCGGCATCTTGATCTGGACGAACTGCCGAGAGTGCGGCCACTGCGTATGGGAGGGCTGGCATCTTCGCGGCATGAGCAAGGGGCTTGTGATGGATGAAGGAGGTGAAGACGAATGATGGTTGCCAAGGAGGTTCACGACAAGGCGCAAGACCCTATGGCGTGGTTCCAGCACGACTCAAACGCCGCGCAAGACCAGAAGTGCCAACGATTGCTGTTCCGCTATGGAAACGCTGGGTATGGCGCATTCTGGCGGCTGTGCGAGATTCTGGCGAACACCACGACGCACTCTTTGCCCGTGGAGACGGACGAGGACTGGCTGATACTCGCCGAACAGATTGGCATGCGCAAAGCTGGCGCGTTCGACGGGATTTCAAGCATTGACGATTGCAAGGACTTCATCAGCTGTCTTCTTGAGATCGGCTTGCTGACGCGCGACGGAAAAGGCGCATCGAAAGCGCGAGGATGCAGAAAAACGCTCTGTATTTCGGCATGCAAAGGGCGAACGGAGCCAAAGGCGGGAGACCTCGCAAGAACAAGTCAGAGCCGATGAAATAGCAGGTCAAAGGCGGTAAAACGGATGTTCATGGAAGAAACCAGCGGTAAACCATCGGTTTGCGATTGGCTAAACCCTAACAATACAATACATAACAATACAGGGCGGGTTTTGGGTTGGGTCCCAACCCAACCCAAACCCAAAACCCGCAAACGTGCTTGTGGCGTTATGTGGCAAGTAAGTCTTACTTTCTTTGCTTCTTTCTTTGCGGACGTTCGTTTTCGCGTCTGGTTTTCGAGCTTTTCAATCGCTCAAATCATAGTTTTCAACACGTTTTCCACATGTTTTCAACAATCGAAGAGTTTTCAACAAAGGACGGTGATTCACATGTCTTGGCGAAGCTATGCCAACAAGGTCAAAACGCGGCGGTGCCCGTTCTGCGGCACGGAACGTCCGCTTGATTGGTTCATCGAAATCGACAAGCCGACGGGAGACAAGCGCTGCTGGAAGTGCCGCGAGCTGAAGAAAGGAGAAGGCAATGAGCGAATCAGGTAAACCCCAGCTGCGACAGATCACCCGCGAAGACATCGAGTTTCTTGCTGATCTGCAAGACGAGATGAACACGCAGCCGCACCAGTGCCAGGCCGACCCGCGCTTCTGGGTGGTGATGACGCACGAGTACCGCGAAGCACGCGAGGGAATCGACCAGGTTGATCGCGTGACGCTGCTCGACGACAACTTTGAAGAGCTGGAGTCCATGACGCCCGACGAAGCCGTACTCGCCGCCCTCAAAGCGGGAACCAAGGGCGAGGAATGGATGGGTTCTTGGCAGTACATCGAGCGTTGGTGCCGTGATACCGGCAAGCACGCGTTTTTCGAGACGAAGGCCGAACGCATAGCCGAAAACACGATGTTCCTCACGCTTCGTGAAGCCAAGGAGCACATCAAGCGCAACGACTACCACTATATCGACCCGCACACCTACGGCATGACGGCGTGGCGCTCTCCGCAAGTCGAGCAGCTTTACAAGATTCTGCACGAGGTCGATTTCAAACAGCTTTTGGAGGTGGCGAGCGATGAAGATTAACGGCGGGCAACGCCATATGTACGCTAAGCGTCTGCGTCGCTTCTATCCGTCCGAGCCGGTGCCGACCGCCCGCGAGAGCAAGAACATTCGCTATGCGATTCAATGCGAACGCGGCCATGACGTGTTTGATCGACTTGCTGACCTGATAGACCGCCCGACATGCCACGACATCGCGAGCCATGGCGGAATGCAGCCAGCAGGCGCTATCCAATGGTTTGAGTGCTCCGAATGTCATTGCAAGGCGCAAACAGACAAGATAGGAATGGCTCTTCACTTCTGCCCGCATTGCGGTGCGGAGGTGGTCGCCAATGCCTAGCCAAGAAAGTCGCGTCTTGCGACTGCTCGAACCCCAGGGCGAGCCGGACATCATCGAATGCGACGGCAAGCTGTACGTGCCCGACAAAGAGTGCGAGTTCATCCCAGAGGCGTTCGGCACCGTTTGGGACGAGGAAGACCAGTGCTTGCGGATTGATAAGCCTTCCGAAGATTGCAGCTGCTTCACGTGCTCCGAATGCGGGCAAGAGCTGATGTTCGACTGGAGCGGCGAATACAGCTGGTTCGAGCCTGAACACCCGTACAAGCCAATCGGATTGAAATACTGCCCTGGATGCGGCTCAAGGGTTCTGTTCCCGCATCCGTGGTTGGGCTCAAAGGAGGAAGGATGATTTGCATCGTTGGCACACGCGGAACCGGCAAAACGACGCGCCTTCTTGAGCTATCCGCTCAAAGCGGGATTCCGATTGCGGTTAGGGACGTGATACATGCCACGTGGCTTCGGCGCTATATGAGCCAATGCGGAATTGATGCACCCGACCCAATTGTTGTTGGTCGTGGAATCTATGGAGAGCGAGGGTTTACCTCAATTGAGGTCAAGCGAGATTCCGACGGAATGGTTCCAGTCCTCATTGACGACGTTCGTGCATTTTTTGGCGATATGGGCATCAGGGCCGAAGCGGTAACCATAGATGCCGATGCCGTCAACTTCGAGTTCGCAATCAAGGCGAATCCGACACTGGTTAACTGCTTGCGCGTCTGGCGCAACTGTAAGAAAGGCGGCAAGGAATGACTTCATACGTCAAACGCGTCGGCGATCTGACCGACCCGGATGGTTTTGTGGATTGCACTTACGTAACGGAAGCAAACACTGATTCTGCTTTTGATCCCGTTACGAAGCCGTCTCACTACGCAGGGCATACTGGCATTGAGTGCAAAACGGCAATGGAATCCATGCTCGGCACGGACGCCTATACGGCATACATGCAGGGATGCGCGTTCAAGTACCTGTGGCGATGGCGCGACAAGAACGGCATCGAAGACCTCAAAAAAGCTCGCGAGTGCATCGACAACGTGATTCGCGCGATTGAGGGTGATGGAGATGAGTAGCGTTAAGTTCGGCATCGAAATCAAGGACGGGGTAAACAACGCAAGGGTCGAGGACATCCAGAAGGCCGCGAGCGATCTAGTCGTGTCGCTGTTGTTCCTCTTGCGCACGTTTGGCGTTTCTGGCGTCACGGTGACGGTAACGCGTGGTGATTTCGATGAGTAGGCTCAGAAAGCGGCACGTGCTCGACAACCTCTGCATGGTCTCGCAGGACATGAGCCGCCGAATCCTGACGTGCGAGAAGCGCGAGCGCGAGAGCGTGAAGGTCAGCTACGAAGACCTCGTCATGTGGTCTGACATCGTTGGCGATGCCATCGAGGTAATCAACGACAAGGGCGGAAGCCATGGGCGTTGAGGTCAAGCAGGATGCCAAGGGTGTCTGGTACGCGCAACCGTACCTTGGAATGACGGTTGACGGTAAGCAGCGCAGACCTCGCAAGAGCTTTCCCGAAGCGAGCACGCGGGCACAGGCCCAAGAGCTCGCGAACGAGTGGGTTGCGAGCATATCGGCTGGCGGCAAGGTCAAGAGCGCGTTCATAGCAGACCTTTTGGTCGAGTACAGGGCCGAACGCATGGCCAAGGACATAGCACCCGCGACCGCTAACCGCTGGGAGACGTCCACGAAGTACGTTGCCGAATACCTAGCCGGGAAAACCGTTGGCGAGCTGACCGTGATGGATTTCAACGACTTCGAGACGAAGCTGCTCTTGCCGAAGGACAAGAACGGCCAGGGCTTGAGCCGCAACACGGTTCGCGGAGTGCACTACTTCCTGCGCGGCGCATACAACCATTGGGTGAACGCTGGCATCTGCGAGAGCAACCCGATGTTCTACGTTCAAGAGCCTGGCGAGGAAAAGCATGAGGCGATCGCCATCGACGAATGGGATTTCGAGACGCTGAACAAGGCGCTCTCAAGCGAAATCGCGCCCGATGTGCTCAATGCGCAGACCATGCGCCAGGCGGCCCACTCGTTCGCCGCATGGCTCGCGCTCCATACGGGCATGCGCGTCGGCGAGGTGTGCGCCGTGCGCAGGCGGGACGTGTCGCGTCGGCTCGGCTACATCCACGTGTGCGGAACGGTCGTCGAGCTTCACGGCGGCGTGGAGCGCAGGGACACGACCAAGAGCAAGCGCAGCCGCAACGTGAGCCTTACCGAGAAGGACTTCGCCGCCGTGTACGCCTTCCTGGGCTTGCAGGACGGGTTTTGCAGCTCTCTCACGCCCAACGCGCCGCTGGTGACCGTAGACGGCTCGTACATGCGCCCGAACACGGTCTCAAAGGCTTTCAGCCGCCTTCGAAACCGATTGGGGCTGTCGAAGAAATGCACCTTCCACAGCCTTCGCCACACCCATGCGACGTGGTGCCTTGCCGAGGGCGTCGACCTCAAGACGCTTTCGGAGCGCTTGGGGCATGCTGACGAATCGACCACGCTCAAGACGTACGCGCATCTGATGAAGGGCCGCGACCAAGCCGCCGCGCAGGCTTTCGAGAGCTTCGCGGACAGCTTGGGAGGTGTGTAAACGGGGTGTAAACGGCATCGCGCGAACCATTTTGCCGACGCCGACGAAAAGACAGTTCAGGCCGCGAAACAAGCGGCTCTGAAAACGACATGGTGCGAATTCCACCTAAGAATAAGGAGATAGAGAAAATGGTACCGATTTTGACCAAAGAGCAAAGGCAAGAGAACCTTGCCAAGGGAATGCAGGTTAGGCATCGCCGCGCCGAGTACCGCGAGCAGTTGAAGAAGGGCGCTTTGCCGCTTGAGAAGTTCTTCGAGCTTGCAGACGAAGGCGATCAGGCGGCGGCTGGCATGCGCGTCAAGCAAATGATTACGGCGTTGCCTGGATACGCCGAGAACCGCGCCGACGCGCTCATGAAGAAGCTGCGCATCGTAAGCGGTCGCAAGGTGAAGGGCTTGGGCAAGAACCAGCGTGCAAACCTGCTGTCTACCCTGGTGAGGTGGTAGGCATGGTGAAACGTGATGATGGCCGCACGAGCATCAACCGCATCGCTCTGTTCACGACCGTCGCTGCTGTGCTGCTCGCAGTGGTTCTGATGTTCTGCTTCTTCTGCTTGGTCGAGTCGTTCACCCTACTGTTCACGCACGGCACGTTCACTTTGGTTTTGCCTGCGATTGCGACGGCCATCACGGTCTTCGCCTTCTTGGCGCTGGCAATCGTCGGATGTGGTGCCCGATGAGCGCCGAGAGCCTTAACACCTGCACGCTGAGCGGGAACATCGGCAACGATGCCGAGGTGAGATACACGGCTGGCGGAATGGCAATCACGTCGTTCTCGCTGGCTGTCAACCACAGGCGCAAGCAGCAAGACGGCAGCTATGCGGACGAAACCAGCTGGGTCGATTGCACAATGTTCGGCAAGCGCGGCGAATCGCTGCAAGCCAGTGGCTACCTGCAAAAAGGCGCAAAGCTGGCCGTCGTCGGACACCTGCGCATGAGCACATGGGAAGCCGACGGACAACGCCGTCGCAAGCTAGAGGTCATCGTCGACAACATCATCGGCATGACCAACTACAGACAACCGCAGCAGCCGCAAGCCCAGCAGCCCTACCAGGCTCAACCGCAACAGTCGTACACGTCTGACGTTTACGACGAAGACATTCCGTTTTAGGGGGTAGATATGCAAGGACGAAAACTGAACGTGAAGCTGTCAGACGGCGCAGAGCTGCCGCGTTACGCTCATGACGGTGATGCGGGCTTTGACCTGTGCATCACCGAGGATTGCAGGCTTGAGCCGAACGCGCGGGCAATCGTCGGTCTCGGATGCGCATTCGAGATTCCGACAGGATGCGTCGGGCTGCTGTTCCCGCGTTCTGGCCTTTCGAGCCTTTACGGCGTCACACTCAGCCACAGCGTCGGGGTCATCGACAGCGGCTTTCGCGGCGAGGTGTGCGCACCTCTCGTGAACCTCAGCTGCGACACGGTGTATCTGCCGAAGGGTTCTCGCGTGTGCCAGATGGTCGTTGTGCCGTTCGTGCCGTGCGACCTGGTGAAGGTCGACGAGCTCGGCATCACCGATCGCGGCGAAGACGGCTTCGGCTCTACCGGCATCGAGTAGCTGATGCGTCGTGAATGCCAAGGAATACTTTGAGGGCATACGCGACGAAGTGGCGAGCCTTGAGAAGTCAAGAGAGATGCTTGCGCGTCTCAAGGCTCGTGAAGGGGCAAAGGCTCAGAGCTACACGGCTGGCGGTGGCGGCGGCTCGTGCGACCCTATGGATGCGGTTAACGGGCGCATCGACTTCGAGCAACGCTTGGAGCTGCGCATAGTTGAGAGCAACGCCGCCGTTGATGAAGCCTGCGCCGTGCTGTATGGCAACGACAATCACGGCGGCTTGGCAAAGCTCAAGGGCAACCGCTACGCCGATGCTGTATGCATGGGCTACTGTCAAGCAATGCCATGGGCTGACGTTGCCGCCGTTATGCAGTGTTCGCCCAAGTGGTGCCGCGAATTGTGCAATGCCGCGTTCAGGTACATCGACACTGCTGGTGTGGCGTGGCTCAAGGAAAATTGAAAACAGTACTTCCCTTCACTTCCCGCTTTATGCTAAAGTTCGCTACGGTGGATTAGGTAAACGAAAGGGACACGGGCTTCGGCCCGCGTCCCTTTTTTATTGGGAAGGTACGGCGATGGCTAAGGGCTTCTCATACCGCTTCTATCATTCGACTGACTGGGAACAGGCTCGCGAGCAGGCGTTGCAACGCGACGGCTACCTTTGCCAGCACTGCTTGGCTCAGGGCATGGAGACGCCAGCGGTCATGGTTCATCACATCGTGGAGCTGACTCCAGCGAACATCAGCAATCCGAACATCAGCACAAACCTCGACAACCTAGTGAGCCTGTGCGACCTGTGCCACAAGAAGGTGCACGGTTGGGTAAGGCAAGGCAGCACTAGGCAAGGCTTGGCGTTCGATGAGGACGGCAACTTGATTTCGCTGAGCAGCGAACACACAGACTGAGCACAATTCGCAGCTCACAAAACAGAGACAACAAAACAGCAGGTCAGAGCGACGCAGCATCCCCCCCATTCGAAAACCAAGGCTACCAGCCTAGGGCACCAACGCCGGGAGATAGATTTATGCGCGCAGAGGTTTTCAGAACGGGGGTGGTCTTGTGGCGAAGCGAAAAGTATGCGAAAGTACCGAGATTTCGCCGAAAGTCGCGAAGAGTCCCCCGAAGCGGAACGGTCAATCGGTTCAATCGCTCTACCAAAACGAGCTGAAAAGGCTGCAACGCCTGACCAAGGACGTCATTCCAGACGACAAGCGCACGGCCATCATGCCGCTCATGTCGAACATCGCGTTTCTGAAAGTGAAGCTCGACCAGGCTCGCGTGGAGCTTATGGGCGAAAGCATCTTCACCGAGTACGACAACGGTGGCGGGCAGTCTGGTCTGCGCGAGCATCCTGGCTTTTCCGCGTACAACAAGCTGTTCACAACTTTCTCGCGCGGTATCAAGCAGATCACCGACATGATGCCGAGCGGAAGCACGTCAGCCGACGCGCTCATGGATTACCTGAACGAGACGAGGTTCGGTGGCTAGGAAGAAGGCCGCTGGCTCGTGCGAGAAGGCGATACGCGAGTACTTCGGCGGCATCCTCGACGGAACGATAACCTCGTGCGCGAAGATGCAGCAGGTCGCCGCCATCGTCCTTCGCGACTTGGACAACGACGATCCGCTGTATCCGTACCACTACCGCGAGGAATACGCGCAGAAGCACGTGAGCTTCATCGAGCGCTTCTGCCGACTTCCATCCGGCAAGCTCGGACAGCCCTTCGAGCTTGAGCTTTTCCAGCGCGCAATCCTGTCGGTCGTTTTCGGCTTCGTCGATGTCGAGGGGAAGCGGCAGTACCGCGAAGTGCTCTGGATTATGGGGCGCAAGAACGGCAAGACCGCGCTCGCTTCCGCAATAGAGCTTGACTTGCTCATCAACGACGATGAGGGCGCGCCAGAGGTCTACAACGTCGCCACGGCCCACGACCAGGCGGCGAAGGGCTTCAACAACGCCTGGCGAATGGTGCTCACGTCGCCAGCTTTGGGGCGGCATGTACGAAAGCGCGTGAGCGACCTTTACTGCGATTTGAACATGGGTTCAATCAAGGCGCTGTCAGCCAACACGAACCACCTCGACGGCCTCGACATCTCAGGGGCCATCGTCGACGAGCTCGCGGCCATGAAGAACCGCGATCTGTACGACTTGACCATTCAGGGCACGTCAGCACGCCGACAACCGCTGGTTCTGGAAATCACTACCAACGGTTTCGTTCGGAACGGCATCTTCGATGCTCAGTACGAATACGCCACCAAATGGCTCGACGGTCAGGCGACAGGTGAGAAGGCCGAGCGCTTCATAGCGTTCATCTTCGAGCTTGATGAGCGCGATGAGTGGCAAGAGGAATCGGCGTGGATCAAGGCGAACCCTGGTCTTGGCACCATCAAAAGCCTTGAGGGCTTGCGCCAAAACGTCTCAAAGGCCAAAGACGACCCGACATTTCTGCCGACACTTCTGGTCAAGGACTTCAATCTCATCGAAAACCAGAGCCAAGCATGGCTTACGTGGGCTGAGATTCATAACGATGACACTTTCGACCCGTCCGACGGGTCTTTTTCTTATGCGGTGCTCGGCGTTGACGCGTCCGACACCACTGACCTCACCGCCGCATGCTTGCTGATGATGCGCCCGAACGACGAGCGCATATATGCGATGCACATGGCGTGGATTCCGCTTCGCGCTTTGGAGCAGGCAGAAACGGAAGGACGGCGCGGCGGTCGCGACGGCGTGCCTTACGACGCGTGGATTGCGCGCGGGCTTCTGCGAACGTCTCCGACACCAATTATCGACAAGCGGCTCGTGCTCGATTGGGTGGACGAGGTGCGCGAGAAATGTGGCATCTACGCCGTCGCGTGCGGCTACGACCCGTGGCACATGCGCGACGTGCCGACGGTGGAAGCCTACGAAGGTTATTTCGGAGCCGACAACTTCAAGAAGGTCATCCAAGGCGCTCAAACGCTCTCGATGCCAATGAAGGAGCTACGCGCCCTGTACAAGGAGAACCGCGTAGTTGACAACAGCAACCCGATTGCCGAGTGGTGCCGCTCGAACGTTGCGGTGCGCAGCGACGCGAACGGAAACATCGCGCCCGACAAGAAGAACCAAGACCCGCGCAACCGCATAGACGCCTGGGCGGCGGAATGCGATGCATTCGTGGTCTTGAAAGACATGATGGACGATTTCAGAAGCATGATTGGAGGTTAAACGTGGCTAAACGAACGTCGATGTTCCGCTCAATGTTCGATGCCGTATTCCACAAGCCGATCATGCAGGCCGTGGACGGCTACTTTCAGACGTTCACGGCGTACTCACCGCGCTTCACGACGTGGAGTGGCGGCATCTACGAAGCGGAGCTGACGCGAAGCATCATCGAGCGAAACGCCGACCACGCGAGCAAGCTGAAACCCGAGGTTTCGGGAACCGCGCAGCGGTTGGCAACGCGTTCGCTCGAATGGCAGCCGAACCCGTGGATGACGACGCCGCAGTTCCTGCACCGCATCTCGACGATGCTGGACGTGTGCGACACGTGCCTTATCGTTCCTATCCTCGATGGGAACACCGAGACCATCACGGGATACTATCCCGTCCTTCCAGGGCAGTGCGAAGCCTACGACGTGGGCGGAGCGCTGTGGCTCAAGCTGTCTTTCCCAGGCGGCGACGCCGCCATGCTCGAATGGTCGCGCGTCGGCGTGCTCACCCGGCACCAGTTCCGAAGCGATTTGTTCGGCGACGGGACGAACGTGCTCAATCCGACGCTTGAGCTTATGCACGCGCAGAACGAAGCCGAGAAGACGGCCATCGAGCAAGGCGCGGCCATTCGCTTCATAGGCAAGATGTCGCAGAACCGCAATCCAGAAGACTTGGAGAAGGCTCGCAAGGAATTCAATAAGCAGCTCGGTTCGGCGAACGCTGGCGGCATTGCCGTATATGACAACAAATACAACGACGTCAAGCAGATAACGCCGCAGAGCTACACGGTGGACGCCGCCCAGATGGAGCGCATCGAGAAGGCCGCGTATCGGTTCTTCGGCTCGTGCGAAGACATCGTTATGAACAAGGCCGACGAGGAAACATACAACTCGTTTTATGAAGGGCGTACCGAGGTATTCGCGGTGCAGCTTGGCTACGTGCTCACGTGCATGACCTTCACGCCGAACGAGATCGCGTACGGCAACAGCATCATGTTCAGCGCGAACCGCCTTGAGTTCGCGAGCAACGCGACGAAGCTCAACGTCGTTACGTCGCTTTACGACCGAGGAATCATGACGGGCAACCAGGGCGCGGACGTGTTCCAGCTTCCGCATTACGAGGGTGGCGACCGCCACGTGATACGCGGAGAGTACATCGACCTCGACTTGATAAGCGAGCACACATCGGAGCAAGCCGCCAAGGCGGCTGAGGTAAACGCAAACGTCGCGGCAATCGACGGTAAGAAGAAGGATGGTGACGACGATGCCAGCCAAGCCGAATGAGCGGCAATACAGAACGATGTCGATGGTGCTGCGCAGCCTGCCTGATGACGGCAAGCGCGAGAAGCGCATAGAATCCGACTACTACGTCGAGGGATACGCCTCGACGTTCAATGACCCATACGTCCTTTGGCAAGACCCTTGGGACGGCACCGAGTACCGCGAGGTCATCAGCCCAGACGCCTTCGTCGGTACCGACATGAGCGACATCATCATGCAGTTCGACCATATGGGCGACGTTTTGGCGCGCCAGTCGAACGGCACGCTCATCGTCGAGCCCGACGAGCATGGGCTTTTCATGGCTGCCGACCTCTCGAAGTCGGACGCCGCCCGCAACCGATTCGAGGAAATCGACAACGGCCTTGTCACACGCATGTCGTGGGCGTTCACCATCGGCGCGTCCGAGTACGACCGAGACACGCACACCACGACCATCACGCGCGTCAAGAAGATTTATGACGTGTCCGCAGTCAGCCTTCCTGCTGACCCGAACACCGAAATAAGTGCAAGAAACCTTCTCAACGGAGTGATTGAGAAGTCGCACGGGGAGCACGTGCGCCGCAAGAACGCGCTCGTAAAGGCGCGTGCAGTAATGGCAATCGCCACCAATTAGAAGGGAAACAAACATGAACCTTGAAGACCTGCTGAAAGAGCTTCAGGCGCTCATCGACAAGTATTCCGCCGATGACGCCGAGCCGACCGATGAGGATGCCGCCCGCATGGCCGAGTTGACGAAGAGCATCAACGAGATTCGCGCGCAGCAGACCGCGAACGCCGACACCCGCGCCGCGACCGTCGCAGCAGCCCGCGCAGCCATCGAGAACGGCACCGCACGCCGCGTGGATGCTGTTCCGCTGGCGCGTTCCGCCAATGTCGTAGGCACCGGCAACGCCTACGACGTGACCGACTACGACGCGGCGGCAACCCGCGCGTGGGTGAAGGATGTCGCCGAGCGTTCGGGCGTCCAGCTCGTTGGCGGTACTGCTCTCACCGACGTCGAACGCGCAGCCCAGAACCACCTTATCGAGCAGCGTGCCGAGTTCACGCACACCACAGGCAATACGGATGCAATCATTCCCGTTGAGATTCAGAGCCAGATCATTAGCCTCATCGATAATACGGCGGTATTGTATGGCGACATCCACCGCTCCAACCTGTCTGGCCAGTTCGAGATTTCCCGCCACGTCTCTATCACGAAAGGCGACGCAGCGAAGACCGACGAGGGCGCGGAACCGACCGATGTTGAGCAGAACGAGTACGACGTGATTACGCTCACTGGCGAAGAGATCAAGAAGACCGTCGAGATGTCCCGCAAGATGGCCGTCCAGTCCCTCAGCGGCTTCCAGCAGTACATCATCGACGAGGTTTCCGCCCGCCTTGCCGTGGCCTGCAACGCATTTTCCCATACGCGCCTTGCCGACACCACGCTCGGAATGGCTGCTGCGAACAAGATCGAGACTGCAAAGGCAAACGCTATTGCCAAGTCCGACATCACCGGCATGCTTTCCAAACTCAAGACGTTTGGCAACCCCGCCGCTAAGGGCATCATTATTTACGCCAACAACGACACGATTTGGAACTACATCGCCATGATTGAGGACGCCAACAACCGTTCCTATTTCGTGAACGAGAGCACCGATGACCCGACCGTTCAAGGTCGCATCTTCGGCAAGCTGGTCAAGTGCGACGATTCCATTGCCGACGGCGTTATCAAGGCGGGCTATCCTGACCTGTTCCACGGCAACCTGTTCGATGGCCCCGACGTAACGCCATACGTTGCGCCCCGCAGCCAGAAGCGCTGCTTCGATGGCTACGTGCTCTTCGATGGCGGGCTCGTGGTACCGCAGGCGTTCGCCCAGCTGACCATCAAGACCGCCTAAGAAGGCGGTGCGCCATGGCCGACAAAGCTAAGAGCAAGCTGCTCGACGCGTGCCGCGCCGCCCTGCGCATTCCCGCTTTCTGCAACGACTTCGATGAAGAGATTGCAGACGTCATCGACGCTGCCCGCGCCGAGCTGGTAGCGGGCGGCGTCCTTCCCGAGAAAGCCAACGACGACTCCGATGGCCGCATTCGCCTTGCCATCAAGGTATACGTCAAGGCGAACTTCGGCATGGACAACCCAGATGCTGAGCGCTTCATGAAGTCGTTCGAAACCATGCTCACGAGCATGAGCGGCGATTCTGCGTACAACGGCGGTGATGCGGCATGAGCGGGTGGGCTGGGGTTTGCACGTTGATTGCGACCGTTTCCGAGCGCGACGAGCTGGGGGTTTCGCACAAAAAGGAGCGTTTCCGCCGTGTGCCGTGCAACGTCTACGGCATCAGCCAGACGGCGTATTACACCGCCGCGCAAGCTGGCGTTAAGCCGCAGGCCGTCATCACGGTTCGCGCGTGCGCATACAGCGGCGAAAAGCTCTGCGAGTTCAAGGGAATCCGCTATGCCGTCGATTCGGCGGTTATGTCGGGAGCCGATGACATGCGCCTAACGCTGGTCGAGAAAGTAGGCAACCGGTGAGCGACGTAATCAATATCGATGACCTCAATGAGATCATAGTAAACAGCATGCAAGAGGTCATCGACGAGGACACGAAGACCCTTGAAGGCAACGTGAAGGCAGCAGGCCAGAAGGCAACGCGCCTGCTCAAGCAGCGAAGCCGTAAGAAGAAGCGTCATGGCGGCAGCTACGCCAAGGCTTGGGCTAATAGCGTCGAGACGGACGAAACCGGAACGAGTTGCACCGTGTACAACAAGCAAGGCCAGCTTACTCACCTGCTCGAAAAGGGTCATGCAATCAAGAACCAATACGGCAGCTATCCAGGCACGGTCGCTGGCGATCACATCATCCAAGGTGTCTATGAAGAGGTTTCCGCTGAGTTTTCGCAGGGGGCAACGAGTGAATAGCATCCGAGATTTGGCGAAACTGCTTGACGGCTTCGGCCTGCCGTGGGCTAACGGCGGGTTTCGCGACGGCGATTGTCCCGCGCCGCCGTACATAGACATAGAAGCGGGCTATGGCGAGAGCGTGAGCGCAGACAACGTGGGATGGCTTCGCTGGATGCCCTATGATGTGGCGCTTTACGTGCGCGAACGCGATTACGAGCTTGAGAAGCGGTTCGAATCGGCGCTCGATGCCGCTGAGTTTAATTACAGCAAAACGGTAACGCCGCTCGATGGTGACGAGCTGGTTGAGACGGCATACGAGATTGACGTTACCGAGGATTGAAAGGAAAAGATATGCCACGAAACGGATTCTTCGGCGTGAAGAACCTGCACCTTGCGCTTTGCCCGGACGAAGCGGCTTTGAAGTTTCTCAAGCCATACCACGTGCCGGGAACCGTCGAGATCAAGGCAGCGCCGAGCGTCCAGAACGCCAAGGCTTACGCCGATGACGAAATCTGGATTGATGACAACCATGACAACGGCGGAAACGGCACCATGTCCGTTCGCGACATGGAGTCCACGACAGAACTTCGAAAGATGCTTGCGCTGATTTCCGGCTACGACATCGACGAAGCAGGCCACATTCTGGGCACCGCCGACAAAGACCCGATGCCTTTTGCGCTCATGTGCCAGCAGAGCGGCAAGACCGTAGGCAAGCGCCGTTGCTATCTGATGTGCAAGGCTTCCAAGCCATCCATGGATGCCAAGACTCTTGAGGAGAAGCCCGACATTACGCAGATGGATATTGATTTCGAATGGAAGCCCGTCACGCTGCCGACCGGCTGGCGCGGTTGCCATTACGACGCTTACAGCGACAATTCGGACTGGGATAAGTTCTTCGAGAAGGTCAAGGTTGACCTCACGCCTGTCGAGCTTGACGCTTCTACCGTGTTCGGGGCGGCTGAGTAGACATGGCGGACATCATCAAGATTGGCGATAATGAGTTCCCCGTTGCTGTTACGGCTTTCACGCCGATCATCTATAACGGCGAGTTTCGTTACATGAAGGAAAACGGCCACACCCGCGCGAAGGACATCAACGACGGCCTTTCCGAGATTATGGACGGCATCGAAACAAACGAGGTTCCGCCATTCCTCTCGATGGCTCAATTCTTCTGGGCTTTCTGCAAGACCGCCGATAAGAATGTTTCGGGCTTCAATGTTTGGCTTGAAACGCTACCTGAGCAGGCTTTCGACATGTCGGCAGATGAAAGCTGGTCTAGCAAGGTATGGGAGCTGATTCAGGCGAACTACTTTCGCAGCGCCACGCAAGTGGCATCCGAGGCCGCCGAGAACGCCGCTGCCGGAGCTGCCGCAGGAGCTTAAGGACGATGCAGGCGCTTTGTACATATACAATGCGCAGCAATGTGGCCTAACCATTTCCGACTTGCAATGCCTGACGTATGAGCAGGTTATGCATGTGATGGAGCTACATGACTTCGTTAACGATGCCGTGGCGTATGCGGATGATGACAAAGCCGCATCTGACGGCGAAGCTTTCTTCTTTGGGTAAACGCAGCACGTTTGCGCACCTTTTACGGTGCGCAAATTGACGCGCTTATCGCGCACTTTGACAACATAAGGAGGTGACGGCATGGCTGTAAGCTACAAGGGCTTGACCATCAAGTTCGGCGGCGATACGACGCAGCTTCAATCTGCGCTCAAAAAGATTCAGACCGAATCGAAGGCCACGCAAAGCGACCTCAAGGATATAAACAAGTCGCTCAAGTTCAATCCTGGCAACACCGAACTTTTAGAACAGAAAGTACGCTCGCTCAATAAGGCTTATAACGAGACGAAAGACCGGCTTTCTGCCTACAAGGCGGCGCTTGCCGAGCTTGACGCTAAGAAGCAGAGCGGCGCACAGCTGACCGAGACTGAGCAGCGCCAATACGAGCAACTGCAACGCTCCATCATGGCTTGCGAAAAGGATTTGGAGAGCTACGGTAAACAGCTCAAGGAGACTTCGAACGAAGCCGAAGCGAGCAAGGGTAAGCTTTACCAGCTTGGGCAGACAATCGAGGATAACGCTGGCAAGTTCCAAGCCGTCGGCGGGAAAATCAGCAGCGTAGGCACCAAGGCAACCGCGACGTTCGGCGGTATCGCTACCGCTGCTTACGGTGCTTTCGGTCAGCTTGAGGAGGGCGAGAATATCGCCATCAAGGGCGCTGGTGCGATCGGCGATGCAGCCGAGGAAATCCGCCGCAGCGTCAAGAGCGTTGCCGCACAAGCGCCGGGAGACTTCAACACCGTAGGCCAAGCCGTCGGCGATGTGAACACGCACTTTCAGGTGACGGGTGACGAGCTGGACGATATATCTACCAAGTTTCTCAAGTTCGCGAAGGTGACCGATTCAGACGTATCTAAGTCCGTTGAAAATGTTGCGATGTCCATGAAGGCTTGGAACGTTGACCAGAGCCAGACGGGCAACTTGCTTGATCACCTGGCTAGCGTTTCCACCGCTACGGGCGTTAGCGTCGATGCTCTGACGAGCGGCGTTAACACCAACGGCGCTACCTTTCGCGAGATGGGCTTGAGCCTGCAAGATTCGATTACCTTGATGGGCAACTTCGAAGCCGCTGGCGTTCCGGTAGATGGCATGCTCACCGGATTGAAGAAAGCTGCTGCGAACTGTGCTAAAGAGGGAACCAACATGGGCGATATGCTCAACGGTTTGGTTCAGGATTTACAAGACCCGGCCAAGCAGTCCGAAGCCACCGCAAAGGCTTTCGACCTGTTCGGCAGCAAGGCGGCAACGTCGTTTATTGACGCTGCCGAATCAGGCCGAATCAACATGAGCAACCTTGGCGGCTCCATGGACGATGCCGCAGGGTTCGTCCAGGGATTGAAAGACGAGACCACCACCGCGTCTGACAAGATGAAGGGAGCTATAAAAGAAATCACCCTTGCAGGTGCAGACATCGGCGAGCAGTTCGCGCCTGTGGTCGAGGATGCGGCAAGCGCGGTGAAGGGCTTCGGCACATGGATTAAGAACCTCACGCCTGAGCAAAAGGAACTTGCCGCAAAGCTCATTGAAGGCGGAATCGCTTTCGGCGCGGTTGCCACGGGCGTTGGCAAAGTCGTTAGCGGCTTGCCCGCTTTCGCATCCGGACTTAAGACGGCATCGGACGGATTCAAAGCGTTCAGTTCGGTTCTTTCTGCGAACCCAATCATGGCCGTCGTCGGTCTTATTGCAATAATCGTCGGCGCAATCGTCACGTGGGTTACTACCACCGACGATGGCAAGCAAGCCTGGGAAGGCTTCTGCACCGGCGTTCAAAACGCCTGGCAAGGAGTGTGCGATTTCTTCGGCGGTGCCGCAGAATTTTTCGGCGGAATCTGGTCTACCGTTACCGGCGGAATCCAAGGTTTCATAACGCAGACTGGCGAAAAATGGGAAGGTTTCAAGTCTGCTTGCTCCAACAAATGGCAAGAAATAAAAGACGGAGCGTCCGAAAAATGGGAAGGCGTGAAGTCCACTATTTCTGAGAAGACTGACGGAGCCAAGGAAGCCGTTATCTCGAAGGCTTCGGAAATCGCCCAGGGAGCTTCCGAAAAATGGGAGCAGATCAAAAGCGACGCTTCCGAAAAGTGGCTGGCTTTGCAAGACGGTGCGGCAACGTACTTCGGCGGAATCAAGGACACCATACAAAACGATATGCAAACAGGCCAAATGGTAGCGTCTGCATCGTCTTCTGCTCTTAAGGCAGCGCTTAACGGCGATTGGGACGGCGCGAAGCAGCAAGCGGCAACGGCATTCAACGCTATCAAGGACAACATCCAAACAAAAATGTCCAACGCGCAGACCAACGCGATCAACGCAGGCAACGCGATTGGCGAGAAGCTGGGATTCCCTGGCCTTGGAAACACGGTCGCTAACGTCTTCGGCAACATCAGAAACAGCATCACCAGTCCGATTAGCGATGCATGGAACTTCATCAGCGGCATTCCTGGAAAGATTCAGAGCGCGTTCAGCGGAATCCGAATCAGCCTGCCGCATATCAACATGCCGCACTTCAACGTCAGCTGGCGTGACATTGGTGGTGTTGTAAAGCTGCCGTCCATCAGCGTCAATTGGTACGCAAAGGGCGCATCTTTCGACAAGCCTTCGATCATCGGCGTTGGCGAAGCTGGACTTGAGCATGTCGCGCCCGATGCCAAGCTGCGCAACAGCGTCAGAGAGAGCGTCGAAGCTGGCATTTCTCGCATGCTCGACCGCCTACGCGGTGGCTTCGGTGGCGGAACTCAGGTGAACGTGACCGTTAACGCTACCGTTGCAAACAGCATTGATGCCTACACCACCGGTCAGCAGATCGGCGCTGGCATCGCCAGCAAGCTCAAGCAGAAGGGGGTGCCCGTTGGAGCTTAAACGTAATCGCAACCAGCGCGATAGCATCGTGTTCAACGGGCATGACCTGTCTTCGCTGGTTTCATGCCGAATCCGCCGCCCGATAATGGCGAGCGTCACGGCTGAGTTTGAGGACGCTCCCGGACGAAGCGGCGAGTATTTCAGGCGAGCGAAGCGCTCTGGGTATGATTTGAAAGTTGATATGCAGCTTCGCGCCGAGCATCGCCGAGAGGTTGAGAAGGTACGGCATGATTTGGCGGCGCTGCTCTGGTCTGACGAGCCAGCGCCGCTTTATTTACCTGATGACCCTACGCGCTATTTGATGGCGATTGTTAGCGGCGCAACCGACCTTGACGAGATCACCGACGATTGCCCACAGGCAACCGTTACGTTCCACATTGGCGATCCAGACTATTACGGCCAGCATCGCCGAATGGATATGAGCGACACGGCATCGTTCGCCGTCGGCGGCACGCTGCCTGCCGCTCTTACCGTGACGGCGAAGCCCGGAGCTTGCAGCTCTTGGCGTATTACTAATACCGATACGGCGGAGTTCGTCGAGGTGGTGCAGCCGTTGACGGCTTCGAGTGTCGTTCGCATGGACTTCGACAAGGAGCACGTGACCGTTAACGGCTCTGTTGCTCAACTCAACATCATGAGCGACTTTTTCACAGTCAAAGACCGTGCGCACATCAAGATTTCTAGCGGCTCTGCGGTGCTGGAATGGGAGGAAAGATGGCTTTAATAAATAAGGTCGACTTCACCCGTTTCAGCCGATTCGGCGTGAATCTCGGGCGGCTCACCTACACAGCCGCCACCCATGATGAAGCAACCGACGGAACCGACGAGCTTAAGATCACGTGCGACGAGGATTTGACCAAGGGCGAGCGCCTTGTTTGGCTTGACCGACAAGGCGTTGTGCATGAGCATATCGTTGACGAAATCGAGCGCCTGCACGATGCCGACGGCAAGCCTTATACCAGCGTCACGTGCATCAATTCCATCAATGAGACGTGGGATGATTACATCGAGGACAAGCGACCTTCCGGCAGCGCTGCCGTGGCGCTTGCTTCAATCCTCGCTGGCACACGTTGGGAAGTTGGCAACTGCGACCAGCCCGGTAGCGCTTCGCACACCTTCTACCACATCAGCGTTCGCGAAGGCTTGAGCGATTTGCTCAAAACCTGGGGCGGCGAACTTGAAACCGTCATCGAGACGGACGGCGTGCAGATCACGCATCGATATGTGCGCGTGGTCGCGACGCGCGGAAACCAGCAAAGCCCTAAGCGCTTCACCTGGACCAAAGACCTTATCAGCATCAAGCGAAAGACTGGCAGCGCCAACCCTAAGACGCGCGTTTACGGCTACGGCAAGGGTGTTGAGACGGATAGCGGCGGCTATGGCCGACGCTTGACGTTCGGCGATATAAACGGCGGCAAGGATTATGTTGAGGATACGTCCGCAACCGAGGTTTGGGGGCATCCCGACGGCAGCGGCGGCATCGCTCCCGCTGTGGACGTTTACATTAACGAGCAGTGCGAGGATTCGGCGCAGCTTTTGGCCGAAACGCGCGATTACCTCGAAACCGTTAAAGCGCCTACCGTGTCATACGAAGCGAGCGTGCTTGACCTGTTCGCGTTCGGGCGAGATTGGGAGGGCGTGGCCGTCGGAGATTGCGTGGCGATCATCGACAAGGGCTTTTCCGATGCCGGGATCAGGCTTAAGGGCCGCGTCTCGAAGCTGTCCCGCGACCTGGTGACCGGCGATGCATCGGTGACGTTCGGCAACCTCACCGATGACCTGGCAGACATCTTCCAGGCGATGACGCAGCAGTTAAAGAGCGGCAGCAACCAGCGTGCGAACTATGACGCGGCAGCAGGAACGTCCGTTTCGTGGCTCAACCAGCTCATGGCCGCGCTAAACAAGGCGTTTAACGCAGTGGGCACGTACAAAGTCGAGACGTTCGAGCTTGGCGTTATCTACTCCAACGTGCCGCTCGATGCCGAAACGGGCGTGCCGCTCAAGGCAACGTCCGGCATGTGGGCGGTCAACATCAACGGCATGGGCATCCGCCTTGCCGCATCGCTTACAAGCGACGGCCAATGGAACTGGCGCACGTTCATCACCGGCGCTCAGGTGAGCGCCGATTGCATCAACGCCGGAACGATGCGGGCAGACCGCATCCGCGCGGGATTGCTGACCGACGAGAAGGGAAAGAACTTTTGGGACTTCGACACGGGCGAGTTTCAGCTTTCGCCAGGTGACGTGAACTATGGCGATAACGGTTGGACGCTCGAAGGCGTTGTGAACGACCTCGACAAGAGGGCGAGCAACAACGCAAGCGACATCAAAAGCCTTGGCACCGCCACAGGCGATGCGCTCAAGGAGCTGACCGAGAACCTTGGCGAGACCGACAAGTCGCTATCGGAGCTAAAGACATCGATCAACGACCTCGACGGAACCGTCAGCAACCTCGCGAGCGACGGCGTGGTGACTGAAGCCGAGAAAGCCGCCGTCAACAAGATTCTGCAAACGATCGAGAAGGAGCAATCCGACCTTTCGAGCGAGTACAGCATTCTAACCAAGAGCACTTCGCTCAACGAGCAATTCAAACTGAACGTTTTGGCGCCGAAATACGATGCCGCATTTGGAGAGAATCGGGCGTACGACAACCTGAAAGACTGCATTGACATTGTGCTCGCCTGCAAAACGGCGGATGAGCTCAAGACTGCGATGGTCGATTATAAGAGCGCCTACAGCACCTATGCGAGCGCGATCAACACGTATCACTCGGCGGCGTACTACGCGAAGAGCATCATCGAGCAATCGAAGGCCAAAGCGACGGCGCAGGGGCTTTTGAGCGACTACGACGATGCGTGGACGCAGAACAAGGTGTTCAACCTCCTGACGAATAACGGCAAGACGCAGGGCGTTTTCATGAAGAACGGCCTTGTGTACATCAACGCGTCGTATATGTCTGCTGGAATCATCGCCGATGCAGCCATGCGGAACAGCTGGAATCTAAAAACTGGCGCATTCTCGACGAACTATATGACAGCGAACAACATCACGGCGAAGGGCACTTTTCGCTGTGGATATGAAAGCTATTACACGATATTGAACTCCGCTGGTCAGATGAGCGGATACAGAACCGACAACAGCAGGACGAGAAGCGTTGGGTATATCGACTATTCGAGCTCTGCCAGGGACACGTCTACAGGAGAGTTGATGTACGGCCTTCAACTGCAAGCCGAAGGCATCGTGCGCATATCATCGCCGAGAATATCGACGGCTTCGAGCTCCAACACGAGCGTAACGACAACTCAGGGATGGACTGGATACATCAACCAACCGCTCATCTCCGAGCTCCACGATGCAGGCAACGGAACGGTTGGATGGCACTACGGAACGATGCAGTTGAGATACATCAACGGCATCCTCGTTGGCTACAGCACCGTCGGAACCGGATAGAAAGGAATGCGCATGGCGAAAATCGTTAGATACTGGGCTCATGATCCTGTCGGAAACATTGAGAACATGTTGCAGAGTTTCGATAAGGAGCAGCTGCAAAAAGGAGAGGAAGCGGGCATCGTGTTCGTCGCTGAATACGACGACGGAACTCGCTCCATTGTCAAGGCGGTCGACGTTGTTGAACCTCAGACGTTCTCGAACGATAGCGGCATCACCCTGGTTCTGCCTTCATATGTTGATGAGCGAACTTCCGCGACAGTCGCGTGTTTCGATGCACTCGCGGAAATTGTGAACCCATCAGTCGCAACGGCTTCCGCTGATGAAACCGAAACGCAAGTTGACCCGATTGGGGCGTTTATGGCCGCGCTTGAGAAGCTTCGAGCTCTTAACATTGGCGGTGAAGAGAAATGAACACGCAGACAATCGAGCTTGACATCGACAAGCGCGGATGCGGGAACAACTGCATCCGTATCGCGCAGGGCGAGAGCGGCGGCACCACAATCAAGGCGCTCGTCTACGACAACGGCGCAGAGTTCGCACTTTCGGGCTATACGGCCTACCTTGTTGTGCGTTTGCCTGATCGTATCCACTACTACAAGGGAACTGCAACGGTTTCGGGCAACGCCGCAACGCACGTCTGCGAGGAAAGCAAGCTCGCATGCGTTCCAGGCTACACCGACGAAGCATATTTCGAATTCACCAAA
>ERZ827181.863-NODE-863-length-38318-cov-4.940987_pt1 | contig 38318 bp, 43 predicted proteins | sample MGYA00519778_ERZ827181 | MGnify/ENA primary metagenome ERZ827181 (study PRJEB31778, sample SAMEA3449273) | human gut metagenome | biome: human gut; feature: human-associated habitat; material: faeces | place: United Kingdom | collected 2010/2012 ...
CCTTCTTTTCGAGGGCGGCGACGCCGCCCGGAAACAGGCCGTTCAAAAAACCGCACTCCGTCTTGCCGTTCTTCTCGAGGTATTCCGCCGCCCCCAGCTGATTTTTCGCCGTTTTCGAAAGGGTCATTTCGGAAAGCGGCACGAGGAGAGACGCGTAATTTTTTTTCAGCTCGCGCACCTTGCCCGCCCGCATTTCCGACGGCAGAAACAGCCGCAGGGAAAGGGCCATGGGCACGCGGTAACGCGCCGTGAGCTTGCCCGCGAGGGCCAGACATTCGGGATTGAGCGCGGGCAGGCCGTCGGAACAGGGAAAGACGCGCTTCAGCCGCCCGGACGGAACGTCCGACGTCTCCTTCAGGCGCATGACAAACCCCGAGACAATTTTCCCGCCGAAGGGCGCGCGCACGCGGCTGCCCGCCTTTATATCGTCGTCGCAGAGATAATCGTATATTCTGTCCGTCTCGCCCGCGGCGATATCCACAATCACTTCCGCTATCATAGCCTCGTCAATCCTCTTTGTCCCAGCGTACCCGCCCTAAAAAACGGATTGCCCCGAAAAACTCGAGGCAACGCGCAAAAAAATGCAAAATTTTACAGTCCGTCAGTCCTTGGCGATGACGACCTTGCCTTCCGCAATATCCCTGCACGCCAATAAAAGCTCCTTGTCCCTTCCCGTAAAATCGTGAATGCCGCGGCTTTTTTCCGCCTCGATGATCTGACGGGCGCGCTTGGACGCCACCACGCACAGCGCATAGCGGCTGACGGGGTCCTCCTCCGCCCCCAGATCCCTGATCAATACATCTACCGCAGGTTCGTTAATCATATCTTTCACACTCCTTGTGTCATTTTCTTTTTTTCGCCGTCGATGATCTCTTCCAGCTTCCTTTCCGCATTTTCCAGCGTATCGTTCACCACGATATAGTCGTAGAGCGCCTTTTTGGAAAACTCGTATTCCATGCGCTCGAGTCGGTTTGCGATCTGCTCCTCCGTCTCGGAATTTCTCGCTTTGAGCCGCTTTTTCAGCTCCTCCTCCGAAGGGGGAACGATCATGATGAGGACGCACTCGGGAAACACCTTCTTCGCGTTGAGCGCGCCCACCACGTCGATCTCCAAAATAACCGATTTCTTCTTTAAGGTCTCCCGAACGAAAGATTTCGGCGTGCCGTAATAGTTCCCGAAATGCTCGTCGTATTCGAGAAAATCGTCCTCGGCGATACGCCGCTCAAATTCCGCGCGAGTCAGAAAGAAATACTCCTTTCCGTCCCGCTCTCCCGCTCTCGGCGGGCGGGTGGTGCACGACACCGACACCGTCACGTCCTCTCTTTCGGCCAGCAGAGCTTTCACCAGCGTCCCCTTGCCGACGCCCGAAGGACCGGATATTGCCATCAGAATATTTTTCATATGTACCGTCAAATCCTTTGCCGATTATTCGAGGTTCTGCACCTGTTCGCGCACCTTTTCGATTTCGTTTTTCAGCGCGAGCCCCGTTCGGGTGAGGGCGATATCGTTGCTCTTGGAGCAGGTCGTGTTCGCCTCGCGGTTAAATTCCTGCACCAGAAAGTCGAGCTTTCTGCCGACGATTCCCTCCTCGGCGATGGAACGGAATTGCGCAATGTGCGAAAACAGCCGCGTCAGCTCCTCGTCGATGTTGCTCTTGTCGGCGAACACCGCCGCTTCGGTGAGAATTCTGCCCTCGTCGATGCCCGCGCCGCCGAGATATTCCGCAATCCGCGCTTTCAGCTTTTCGCGGTATTCCTCCGCCACCAGCGGCGCGCGGGAAGCGATCTCTTTCACGAGGCCCTCGATCGTGTCCATGCGGGCGAGCATATCCGCCTTCAGCTTCTCCCCCTCCGCAAGCCTCATGCGGTTGAGGTTGTCGAGCGCGGCGTTTAAGGCGGCTTTCAACGCGCCTGTCAGCGCCTCGTCCGCCGCCGCGGCGTCGTCCTGTTTCAAAACGTCGGGATAGCGGAGCACCGACGAAAGCGTAACGTCGTCCGCGAGGGAGGGGAAAGCTTCCTTCAAGGCCTGCGCCGCCGCCACGTAGGAGGCCGCCAGCCCGACGTCCGCCGTCAACGCGGCGGGCTTTTCCCGTTTGTCCTTGCAGGAAACAAACACGTCGGCATGGCCGCGCGTCAGCTTTTCCCTGACGAGGGAACGCACCATGTCCTCATAGGCCGCGAAAATGCGCGGAGCCTTGACGGACACGTCCAGATAACGGTTGTTCACCGTCTTGATCTCGCACGTCAGCTCGATGCCGCCGTCCTTATATTCTCCCTTTCCGTATCCCGTCATGCTCAACATAGCGTTTTTCCGTCCTTTCAAGTTCCTACCATTATAGCAGATTTTTCCGAAAATTTCAAGCGGTATTATGCGATTTGTCGGCCGTTTTCCGAGTTTTTTTCAATTCTTTCCGATCAGCCTTTCAAATTCCGCTTCGTCGATGATCCTCACGCCCGATTTGCGCGCCTTTTCCAGTTTGCTGCCCGCGTCCTCGCCCGCCAGCACCAGCGTGGTTTTGGCGGTGACGGCGCTTTGGCATACGCCGCCGAGCGACTCGACGATCTTTTGCGCTTCGCTCCGCTTATAATGAGGCAGCGAGCCCGTCAGCACCACCGATTCGCCCTCGAAAACGCCGCCCTTCGGCGCCTCCTCCGCACGGGGGGTAACGCCGACCTCCGCCAGGGCGTCCAGCTCGCGCAGGTTCTCCCCGTCCGCAAAATAGGCGACGACGTTGTTCGCCGTGATATCGCCGATATTTTCCAGGGCGATCAGATCGTCGTAAGCCGCCTTTTTCAGCTCTTCCATTCCCTTGAAACGCTTGGCGAGATCGCGCGCGGCCACGCGGCCGATGCCGTCTATCCCGATCGCATAGATAAAGGCGTCGAGCTCGGGCGCCTTGCTCTTTTCGATCGCGGAAAGGAGATTGTTTATCTTTTTTGCCTTGAAGCCTTCGAGGTCTTTCAGGTCCTCCGCTTTCAGGCGGTAGAGATCGGAAAAGGCCCTGACGTTTTTTTTGTCGATCAAAAGATAGGCCGTGCTTTCGGAAAATCCCTCGATGTCCATCGCGTTTTTGCCCGCATAATGGTCGAGTTTAGCCGCAATCCGCGGACGGCAGCCGCGGTTGGGACAAAACAGGTGCGCGCCCACCTCGTTGAGCGGCGTGCCGCACGCGGGGCATACGGTCGGCTTTTCAATCTCGCGGCTGTCGTCGGTGTGCTCCGTCGCGCCCAATATCTCGGGAATGACTTCGTTGGAGCGGCGGATGAGCACGCGGGAACCGATTTTGACGTCCTTCCTCAAAATGTCCCCGTAGTTGTTGAGCGTGGCCTTCCGCACCGTCGCGCCCGCAAGCTCCACGGGCTCCAGCTGCGCCAGCGGGGTAAGCTTTCCCGTCCTGCCCACCTGCCAGACCACCCCGACGACCTTCGTCGTCACCTCTTCCGCCTCAAACTTGTACGCCATCGCCCAGCGCGGAAATTTGTCCGTATATCCCATCGCCTCGCGCACGGCCGCGTCGTTGACCTTGATTACCGCGCCGTCCGTCAGCACGTCCAGCGTTTTGCGGCTAACCTCGATTTCGTCGATCGCCGCCAGGACCTCCTCCTCCGAGCGGCAGATACGGAAATACGGAAACACCTTAAAGCCCTCTTTTACGAGAAAATCGTGCGCCTGCTCCTGCGAGAGAGGCTCGCCGTCGGACAGGTAGTTGATATCGTAAAAATAAATGTCGGGCCTGCGCTCCGCCGTCACCCGCGGGTCGAGGTTGCGTATCGCGCCCGCCGCGGCGTTGCGCGCGTTTTTCAAAGGCTCCGCCGCGGTTTCGTTGTACTTTTTCAAAACGGAAAGGCGGATCACCGCCTCGCCGCGCACCTCCAGCGTGCCTTTATAGGAAATGCGCATGGGATAGGATTTTATCGTCAGCACCTGCGCCGTCACGTCCTCCCCCACCACGCCGTTGCCGCGCGTCGTCGCGCGCAGAAATTCGCCGTTTTCATAGGTGAGACATACGGTCAGCCCGTCGAACTTATATTCCGCCGTATATTCCGTCCCCCCGCCCGCGACCTTGGACACGCGGGTGAGAAAGGCCTGCAGCTCCTCATCCGTCACCGATTTGTCGAGGCTGTATAAACGGGCGATGTGATTGTGCTGGACAAACGCCTTGATCGGCTCGCCGCCGACCCTGCGCGTGGGACTGTCGGGATACACCTCCCCGCTCTCCGCCTCAAGCTTTTTCAATTCGTCGTAAAAAGCGTCGTATTCCTTGTCCGAAACCGTGGGCGCGTCGAGGACGTAATACTCGTACGCCCATTTGTTCAAAATGTCGGTAAGTTCTCTCTGTCTGCTCATCGAATGGCCTTTCCTTATGCGTTTTGTACCGTGAGGGGCGCGAGGGAGGCGGACAGCTGTTTGATACCCAGCCCCGAAAAAGCGATGTCCAAAATCATGTTCGCGCCCGCGCCGCGCACCCCCACGATCGTCCCCGCGCCGAATTTCGGGTGGGACACCTTGACGCCGATCTTAAAGGCGGATAAATCTTTTCCGCCCGCCTTGGGCTTGGCCGCACCGCTCCCCACGCCGCCGTAGGTAAACGCGCCCGTCGATTTCTGCGCGGCCGTGCGGGCGGACGAGGACGACGAACCGCCGCCGTTTCCGTAAGACGAGCCGTAAGACGAACCGCCGTATCCGCCGCCGTTCCACGCGCTCCGTTTCGGCGCGGAATTTTGCCTGTCGCCGTACGACGAACCGTAGGACGCGCCGCCGTATCCGCCGCCGTACGACGAATTTTTCGCCGCGTACCGCCCCCCGCCGAAAGCGGAATTGCCATAGGCCTCGGGGTCGTCGTCGGAGAAATATCCGTCCTCCGAATAGCCGAAATTAGGGCGGAGACGGGCTTCCTTGGGAAGCTCCAGCTCGGAGGATAATTCCTTCAGGAAACGGGAACGCATGGTCGGCTCCCGCTTGCCGTAGAGATAGCGGCTCTTGGAGCGGGTGAGATACAGCCGTTCCCGCGCGCGCGTGATCGCCACGTACATCAGGCGGCGTTCCTCCTCCAGCTCGTCCTCGTCGTTGTCCGCGCGGGAGGTGGGCATAATCCCGTCCTCCATGCCGCAGAGAAACACGCATTTGAACTCCAGCCCCTTTACCGAATGGACGGTGGCCAGCGTCACATAATTGCTTTCGTCCATATCGTCCGTATCCGAGCTCAAGGTGACCTGGTTGAGATAGTCGGTGAGCGTCGCGCCCTGATTGAGGCGGCAGTATTCGTCCACGGAGTTGATAAATTCGTCGATGTTGGCGCGTTTGTTGATGCTTTCGTCGCTGTCGTCCGCATACGCCGCGCGCATGCCCGTTCCCTCGACGATGCTTCTCACCAGCTCGTTGACGGGCAGCTCCTGACTATCGACAATCCAGCCCTTTATCTGTGAGGCAAAATCCTTGAGCTTCTGTTTCGTGCCCGAAGAAAGCCCAAGCTCGTCCGCGTCGAGCAAAGCGTCATACACGGAAAGCTCGGTTTCGTAGGCGTAATTTTCGAGCGCCTCCACCGTTTTCGCGCCGATCCCGCGCTTGGGGACGTTGATGATCCGCACCGCCGCCTCGCTGTCGAAGGGGTTGTTGATGAGGCGCAGATACGCCAGCATATCCTTGATTTCCTTGCGCTCGAAGAATTTGAATCCCCCGAACACTTTATAGGAGATTCCGTCCGAGGTAAACTCCTGCTCGAACGAGCGCGTCAGCGCGTTGATGCGCATGAGCACGGCGAAATCGGAGTATTTATAGCCCCTTGCGATCAGCCCCGCGATGGTGTGGGCTATGTATCTCGCTTCCCCGCTCTCCTCCTCGGCTTCGAATACCTGCGGCTTTTCGCCGTCGCCGTTTTCCGTCCAAAGCGTCTTGTCCTTGCGGTTGCCGTTGAAATGAATAACCGTATTGGCGAGCTTCAAAATACTTTTCGTCGAGCGGTAATTGCGTTCCAGCTTAAAGGTTTTGGCCCCGGGAAACGCCTTTTCGAAATGAAGAATGTTTTCGATCTTCGCGCCGCGCCAGCCGTAAATGGACTGATCGTCGTCGCCCACGACGAAGAGATTGCCGTGCACGGAGGCGAGGAGCTTGACGATCTCAAACTGCACCGCGTTGGTGTCCTGAAACTCGTCCACGAGAATATAGCGGAACCTTCCGCCGAGGTATCCTCTGGCTTCCTCGTTCCGCTTCAAAAGCTGACGCGCTTCGTTGAGAAGGTCGTCGAAATCCAGCGCGTTGTTTTCTCTCAGATGCGCCTGATAACGGGCATAAACCTTCGTCACGTCGTCGATTTCCCGTTCCTTGGCGTTTTCCTCCGCATATTCGGCGGGAGAGAGCCCCAGCATCTTCGCGTTGGCGATATGCCACTTGACGTTTTTCAAAAGCTTCTCGTCATCGAAATCGCATTCCTGAAAGGATTTTTTAATGATGTTGGCGCGCTCCGTCTCGCTATAAATGGAAAAATTTTGCGTCAGTCCCGCCTCGGCGGCGTACATGCGCAAAATGCGCACGCACATGCTGTGAATGGTGCAAACCCACATGCCGCGCGCATCGACGATCTGCCCGATACGCTCCTTCATCTCGTTGGCCGCCTTATTGGTGAACGTGATGGCGAGGATCGCTTCGGGCGGAACGTCCTTTTCCGCTATGAGATAGGCGATGCGCGAGGTGAGCACGCGCGTCTTGCCGCTGCCCGCCCCCGCAAGCACCAGAACGGGCCCCTCCGTCGTCAAAACGGGCTTGATTTGTTCTTCGTTGAGTCTGTCGAGTATATCGCGTATTTCCGTGGTCTGATTCATAAAAATATTATAGCACACCGCCCGCGCTTTGGCAAGCGGATTGAGGGTTTTACGCTTTTTTCGCGGACAATTCAAATTCGCTTTCGCGGCGGAAACGCTCGAGAGCGCGAAGATACTTTTCGCTTAAAGCCAGCGTATAGCGCTGCTTTTCTTCATAGGAAAGCGAGTTGTAATATTCGCGGTCGGTCAGCCGCCCGATCGCGTCGCTCACTTCGCCTTCCGTAGTCAGCAGCGTCTTTACTTTGAGATAAAACTCGTCTTCCTTTTCCCCCGCGAGGGCGGCGGAGACGCGGCTTTTGAAATAACGCCCCGCTTTGCTTTCGTTTAAGCCCTGCTCTTTGGCCTTTTCCATTTGTGCGTTGAGATCGTCCAGACATTCGTTCCAAAATCCGTTTTTCATTCGGTTTTTCGCTTGTCTTGCAAGTCCTCGTAAAGTGCGTTGTTGTGTCATGAAAAGTATTTCACCTCTTTTTTTGTCGTATTTTTGCCGTCGCTTTTCTCTGTTTCGTTTATATTCGACACATTTTTGCTTTTTTTGCAACAAAAAAGCCCACAATCGCATTGTGAGCTTTCTTCTTTCGTTAATTCTTGCTTCTTTTTCTGGCAGCTTCGGACTTCTTTTTCTTTCTTACGGAAGGCTTTTCATAAAATTCCTTCTTTCTTAAATCGCCGATGATGCCGTCGCGGGAGCACTTTCTTTTGAAACGGCGCAATGCGCTTTCCACGTTTTCGTTTTCTCCGACTTTAACCGTAGACATTCCTCTCAACCCTCCTTCGCCTCAGGCACTTTTTGGTACGCTTTGGATTTTTAAGCTACCTGTTTATTATACCAGCCGAAAGAATTTCTGTCAAGTCTTTTACCCTATTTTTTTCCAACCTTTTTCGGCCTATTTTGTTTTATAATTGTGTAGAACAGTTGTTGAGACTATTTTATGCAATTTTTTTTATATTTAATAGGGAATACGCGACGGGAGCAGTAGAAAACCCAGCCGCAGTCAATCGGGAGAAATCCCGACCGTATAAATTCCAGCCGTGAGCGACGGCGTTATAGTCGCTCCCCCTTTCGATACAACGGCGGATAGCCTTGTAAATAAATTTTTTGTGGCGAATAGCCAAGGAGAAACAATTATGGCAGAAGTAAAGTTATGGAAGAAACAGGCGCCGTACACGAACAAGGACGGCGAAGAACGCACGGCAACGAATTTCTTTGTAGATTGCGGGGGGATTTTCGTCCCCGTGGAAGTGAAGTACTTCGAGGACAAAGAAACGGGCAGGGACGACCACTATCGGGAACGAAAGACTTTGCTCACGGCGTTTGCAGATACGCTCCCCGACAAGGAAAAGAATAGTTCAACGAAAAAGCAAGCAACTACTATTCAATTTCATTATGACGTTCAAACAAAGAAAACGGATTTCGCTTGTCAAAAATGCGGAAAAAGTATGATTGTGGGCGATATAGACGAGAGAGGTCGAGGACATCGTGACTATTATTTGGAATGCGATTGCGGCTGTGCGGCTACTATACGCGACAATACTTTGTTAGAATGGTATGACCCTGACATGGATAAAAACATTTCTAATGCCCCAAATAAGCCCATTCAGAAAACTCTTTCCGATAAAGATATGGATAATATCCCCTTTTAATCGGTAAAGCGTATGTTTATTGAATTTGCGACCCCGAAAGGGAGAATTTGTATCAATGTGAACAAGATGCTTTTTTTCGGTGAGTCGAAGAAAGGCACTTCGGTGATATTAGAGGACGGGACTGTGATAGACCTTGACGAGCCTTATGAAACGATAGCATTGCGATTTCAAAGGCATACGGTAGGCGTTTCTTACCCGAATATATTGAAAGAATAAAAAAATCGGGCAAAAGGTGCAAAAGGTGCAAAACGACAAGGCAAGACAGGCAACTCAAACATAGCTGAAAGCTCTGCACCACCTGACGAAACGGCTGTAACGCCTGAGCCGCTGGGGGCTTGTCCAAGCGGCTCAGGCAAAAGGTGCAAAACAGGGCAAAAAATAGGCAAGAAAAACGGGCAGTTTCAAGTCAAGGGGTAAAAAATGTATTTGAAACAATGTGAGGTAGAGTCCCGTGTCGAATTTTTCAAAGGTGATATACAAGAAACAATCAAAAGTAAAAAGACGATAAAGAAGTGGGCGTACATATTGCACGACAAAGACGACACCGCCCCGCATTATCATATTTACCTAAACTTCGGCAGTTCGGGAGTAGATACAAAACAAGTCGCGGAATGGTTCGGGCTTCAAGAAAGTCAAGTGAACAAAATCCGCGGACGCGCAACGGATATGATGGAATATCTGACGCACGGGAACGCAAGTCAACAAAACAAACATCAGTATTCCCCCACGGAAGTCATTGCAAACTTTGACTTTCAAACGGAGATAAAAAACGCCAAAATATTAGGCGATTTCGAGCATTACAGCTACGCGCAACAACTGAATTATGTTCATTCTCTGGCGATTTCGGAACAAGTGAGCGCCTACCGTATGTTGGACACATTATGGAAAAATCATTGTAAATGGTTATCCATGCATACAGACAGAAACATCTCGGTGATGTTCGTAACGGGCAAGGGCGGCACGGGAAAGACCTATTACGCGAAAACCATCATGCAAAAACGTTTCGGCGACGATTTTTGCGTAAGTTCGGCGAGTAACGACCCGTGGCAGGATTACCTCGGTCAACGCGGTATGATTTTAGACGACGCGCGGGACAGGAATTTTGATAATTTCGCAGATTTTCTCAAACTCATAGATAATCATACTTCGTCGAGTGTCGCAAGCCGATTTGCCAATAAAGTTTTTAACGGTGAACTTATTATTATCACTTCGTCTGTTCCATTAAGATATTGGTACAAAGGCAAAAACTCAAAAGGTTTATATTTTTCTTTGGAGGAGGAAGATTTTGTGCAGTTATACCGCCGAATTGGCTGTTATGTGGAGGTAACAAAAGCAGAAGTTCTTGTATATCCGAACGGAATGACAGATAACGGTTGTCCGAAAGGTTTAGCGCAGGTTTATAAAAATAAACTGTTTGAAAATACCGCCGAAACGAAATTATCTCAAACGATTGATTTTTCGGCTGTATTTAACGAAATTTGCGAACCTGCTACAATAGACATATTCGATAATACACAATTGAAATTATCTGATAAAAAATAACCACCCTATCGGATAGGACGGTAAGTAAATCAACGTTTTACTTCTTTTTAGAATGTTTGCAATCGCTTTGACGATATGAACGGCAAAAGAATGATTTCAAAAGCGAGTTCCAAGACAATGCTGACAACATTTAAGACTTTACTTGTTTTCTTTGAAATTTTCTTCATAGCGGGTTCACCTCCTTTTTGTTGAATTCGCAAAAACGCTGGCTATGCGCCGTGAAACAACAAAAGAAAGGCTATGCGCCGTAAGGTGTAGGGAAAAAGGCTTGACTTGCCGTGTTTTATGGAAGCGGTCAACGAGTTTCGTTGATTTTATCTTCCGTTTTGGTTAAATTTGTCTTTGCAAAATAAATTGTATCATATCGGAAGATAAAAGTCAATGAGAATATTTAATTTGAAATTATCCGACGAAAAAATCGGCTAATAAATAAAAAAAATTGGAGGTAGGTTTTATGGCAAAATCAAAGTACACGAGGGCGCAGAGAAAGGCGTACTATTCGGGTATGGGTTACGCTTGTGCGGCAAACGGTAAAGCGATTAATTTTAAGAGCGAGGAAAACAAGCAATCGTTTTACGCAGGTTGGGGTGCAGGAAAGAAAAAGATAGCGGCGAATGCGGATAGATACCCTGATAATCCCCGTTTGAAAAAATCCGTATCTTCTTCAAAGCAGAGTTCTGCCGCGAAAAAAACGGCAAAAAAGAAGTAAAAACGAGGTAAAAAAAATGCGAAACGAATTACAGAAACATAAAAAGAGCGACAAAATCAAATGGATAGCAACGGCGTTGGCGGTGATAATGCTCGGCGTGGGCGCGGCGATTGTAACGGACTGTTTCGGACTTTTACGGCAAAATACGGATAACTACATAGAACTTCCCTCGGATAACGATATGGTGCAAGTCGGAGAACACGACGGCATTACACTATTCATGGGCAAAGCGGTTGCGGTAGCCGCGACGAACGAAACAAGCGCGTATGTTTCGCAAACGATAACGGCGGTAGTTAATCCGAACACGGTCTTGGATAATTACGTTACGTGGCGTCTATCTTGGGCAACGGGCGCGTCGTTATCGAATAACGCTATTACAGATTACGTGTGTCTTACGGACGACTCGCAAGGCTCTTTGACGGCAACCGTGAACGCATATAAGTCTTTCCGTGGAAGCGATATTATCTTGACTTGTGCTTCCCGTCAAGGCAACAAAACTGCAACTTGCACAATTACCTATGACGGTGTGCCGTCCTCCGTGTCTATCGGCAAGCCCGCAAACGTCGGAAGTTATAATCTCGGTGCGGAAACGGTGGATTTACTGTATGCGGGCAACACCTATACCGCCGCTCTCACCATGGATAATATTTTCCACGACGTGGGAACGAGTTACAACGATTTTAACGTAACTGTGACGGGCGTGGGAAAAATCAAAACAGGGACCTGGATTAAAGGTCAGCGCGGCGCGTATTGGGATTTTGACCAAGTGTTTCAAGAAACGCCGATAGATAATATTAAAAACGATTTAATCGCGGTGACGGTTTCGGGCAACAGGTTGAGCATACAAGCGAAAAAAACGTATATGGCGTACTATTCTTCTACGGAAGATAAACTTCAAGAGGGCACGGGAACGGTTACATATTACTATGATAAGTACCATTCCTCTCTTACGGACTCGGACGGAAACGTACCGTATTTCCTTGTGACGGTTTCGCATAAAACGCTGGGGTTTTCTTCTACGTATAAACTGCTTATCGGCGAAAGTGTGGAAAGTATCACTTTGAGCAATAACGTAATGAAATTTTAAGAGGTGAATTATGTCGGGGACAACGAAAAACGGGGTTGGAAAAATAATTACATATATCGCGGTATTGTTGATTTTCGTTTTGATTTTCGGCGTCCTCGGCTTTTTCACAAACGGCTTTACTTCCGATTTTAAGACTTTCTATGTGGAGAACAACGGCGAAAAAATCCTTAACGACAAGGAAAACTATACAATTTCTACGGGAAGCGATTATCGTTTCGACGTGAAATATACATTCGGGTTTATGCAGAAAAGTCAAAAGCTCGGTTATCATGTGAAAGTAGTTCCGAATACGGCAAAAGACACGGATTTCGATTTTACTGTGGACGGCAATACATATGTTTACAGCGCGGAGAAAGATTTAACAAACGGCTTTGAGGTTGAACAAGCGGACGATTATTTTATCCTTACCGCCGCGAAAGATATGCTCGGCGTTCTTCAAGCGGTTTATCCTGACAAAGAAATTACCTTGCCGCAGTTATCCCCTCAAATACCCTATTTTACCTTGGTAATCAGTAGCGAGGACTACGGCGCGGAAATTCGGATTTCTTTTAACCTCATACATAGCGATATTGTTTTATCTCAAAATAAAATGGTATTTTAAGGCGGCGATACTATGACAAAGAAACTGATTTATAAAATTGCATACGTATTCGCCGCGTTTTTGCTGTGCGTCATGACGGTGATGAGCGGGATTGTTCCCGCTCTTTCCGTAACGGCTGAAACGGTCGAGTATTCGAGCGTATTGGACGATTTGAAAAAGGATATCAGTTTTTCCGCAAACAATTATCCCCTCGCGGCGGCTGATTATAGTCTGCAAGTCATACAGTTGGCAGAAAGCTCGGATAAAGAATTGTTCGTGTACGTGTATCAGCCGAGCGGACAGGCGAAAGACTTAAAGGCTTCGTCTATCAATATATCAATCACCATAAACGACGCTATCAGCTTCCATAACTACAAATTGCAACTGATTAACTCGTCGGGCGTGTTCTACAAGTACATAGTAAAGGATTTCACGGTAAACGCCGACTCCACGCGGTATTATGCAATCAGTTCCATTTATCGCCCGTTCGACAAAACAATCGACAAAGACGCCGACCACGGCAACACCGTGACGGAAGTCAATTACGCCGTGAATAAACAATACTGTTTTTCCGTTATCAACGGCAAGCCCTATTGCGCGGTCGTGGACATTGAAACAATCGTGATAACCGACAAATTTGTCGGTTTTGTCCGCTATATGGACGGTTTCAAACTGTACGTGGGCGCGTGCGACAGTCATTTTGTCGCATTCAATACCGACAAGCCGATAGATAAGCTCTTGGAAGCGGACGTGTATTATACGACGCAGGAATATTCTTCGTCGTTCGTTCCGTTTGCGGGCAAAAATGAAACGTTCGGGGACAAAGCGGATAAATACGCCTATCTGAAATACACGGATAAAGTCGAGCATAGCGGCGGCGGGTTGTGGGCAGGTACGTACACATGGGACAGGATAGAAACCGTCGAACAATTCATTAAGGAAAACGATTTGACGCAAAACGTGTATTCGGGCGCGATAATCGACGTGAATGTGGCAAATAAGATTAGCGACGCGGGCAAGGCGGCGTTACAGGGCAAAAAATGGGTGTTGCGGTTTGCGGAAACAAGTTATTCCTTGAACAGCGGCGGGGGCGCGACAACCGAATTTTCGACAATGGTCGGAGATGTTACCATACTCCGCTTGAAATTTGAAACGGACGGCGTTACATACAATTTAGGTGTTATCGACAACAAGCAAACGGGCAACAAAGACCCGATAAACGACGAGGACATAAATATTTCTATCAATAAAAGCGGAAAAATTATCCTTTCGCTTCTGCTGTTGCTTCTGTTGCTTATACTTCTCGCCCCGCTCCTGCCCGCGATTATTAATATCCTGCTTTGGATTATTCTTCTTCCGTTCAAGCTCATAGCGGCGATAGTCAAAGGTATCTCAAACGCGCTCAAGAAACGAAAATAGAAAACATGAAAGAATTTTGCAGATACGCGGTATATGACGGAAAAACAGGCGTTACGCTTGCTTGCGGAGAAAAGTATAAGAAAAATCAAAACCTTGAATATGTCGAAAGTTTTAGTGCATTGTGTACCCGATTTAGAAAAGTATCGGCATACGGTCGGCATACGGTTATTAAGGGGCGTAAGGTCGATATTATCTATTGGTTTAATACGCCTGTGCGTAAGCCTTTCCGTACCGTTACCGACGCGGGCTTAGTATTAGGGTTAGGGTAAAACAACATGACGAAACAAGAAGAAAAAGACTTGAAAAATAAAATCGCGTATATTATCGGCACCCGTCCGAATTTTATTGCTATACGTTCGGCGGTTTCGGACGGAGAAACTTATAATGTTCAGGCAACGTATAAGGGCTTTTATTATCTTGTTCGGCTGCAAGATAATAAAGTAGTACAATTACTTCGTGAGGTGGGCTGATATGGGAACGACGATATTTCTTTTAATCTGTGTAGGGTTTCTTTCCTTTGCGGTCGGGTTTTTATCGGAAAAAATCTGCCGATTGGAAAATCGTCTCGAACGGTTCGAAAAACGTATTGAAACGAAAGCACAGGACGATACATATGAAAAAGATTGATTTTCATTGAGGGAAATTGCTATGCGTAAAATTATTATAATAGACAGACAGGAGCGGTGGTTTAATTTATTTTTTGATAAACAAACTGCCGTATTCGGGGCTTCTGGAAATATTCTCGGCTCTGCCATTCACCGCATGAACAAAAACCGATATAAGGTCTATATCATTTGGAAGCATGGCGCAATAGATATGATTTTCAACCGAATTGGCGAAGCCATGGATTGGTTACAAAAGCAGTACGATAACGAGGTGCAGAAACTCGAAAATCCATAGCGCGGTGGAAAATCGATTTTCCACGACATTGTGGAAAAACTATAAACGGTATAAGAAACATGAAAAAGACGATTAAACGGATTTTGCGGGTGCTGTTGGTATTAACTCTTGCCGCCGTTATAGGCTATTTTATCTTCACGGGTTGTCAAGTATGAAAAAAATCAATTATCGGCACTACATAGCCATAACAATTATAATCGGGTTTGTAGCCTGTTGGCTGTTGTTCCCGAACGCCCTCGGTCGTGCGATTGAGAGTGTTCGGGATTTTGGCTTGTCGGTCGCGTATTATTTCTGTGAGATTTTCGGCATAGACCACAATATTACCCCCACGGTCAACGAGTTCCCTGAAATCCCGTTCTTTGATTTTTCCCCGTCCGTTCCCGTCCCTTCCCCCGCTCCGTCCGTACCTATCCCCGACACGTTTGACGGCTTCAAAGGTAAATGGTCTGCCTATTGGCAGCTGTGGGCAACGAAAGATAATTTTTTGCATTATCTCTATACCCTCGGCAACGGGCTGTATTATCTTTCCTATTTCCTCTTGATATTTCTCCCGTTCGTGTTGGTGGTATGGTTGTTGTTTAGGAGGTGCCTCAAAACGCAAAACACCGACCGCAACAAAGAGAGCAGACCCTTACGCGCTTTTAAGCGGCTCTCCGACGTAACTTATCGCCCCGTGAAACGTTGGATTGCGGGATTTATCGGTTTCCTCGTCGAACACCCCGTATATCTCAAAATTGGGGCGGGGATTTGGGCTTTCTATTTCAATCTTTTCACCATAGCGATAGAATTTATCGCGTTCTATCTGTATTTCGTGGTATCGTTTGACTTTCTTAATATCTACCGACAGATATATAAATTATTCTTGGATATATGGACGATAATAGATTTTCTCCCGCTCTGGGCGTTGACTCTCGTTGGTTTCTTTGTTTTTAATCATATCTGCCGCAATATAGCATATACGGAATTATACCACCGTGAGCGGTGCAACCGTGGATTTATCAACGAACGCGGGGTAGTCACCGTCGTTTACGGGGAAATGGGCGCGGGCAAAACCGCACTAATTACCGACATGGCGCTATCGGCAGAAGTACAGTTCCGCGACCAAGCTTTTGAAATTATCCTTGAATGTGATATGAAGTTCCCGAATTTTCCGTGGCGAAATTTAGAGGACGAATTAAAAGCGGCGTTCGCGGCGCACGAAGTCTTTTCCGTTCCGTCCTGCATTAAGTGGCTTCGGAAAAAATTTGTAGCTTGGCGAAACGCGCCCTGCCGTGAAAATTGTTTTAATTATGATTTTGAGCGGTACGGCTTGGACTATGATAATAAATTGTGCGTTATCAATCTTTGGCAGGTCTTAAAAGACTATGCTTGCGCCTATCTCGTTTATACCGTTCAATCCTCCTTGCTTATCTCAAATTATTCCATTCGCACGGATAACATTATCTCGGATTTGGGTAATTTCCCGTTATGGGATTGTGATTTTTTCAAGCGCGACAGTCGGCTGATTGATAGCTTTTCCCGTCATGCGCACATACTCGATTTTGATATGCTTCGGTTAGGAAAAACTATGCTGAAAAACAATCCGAACAGGAACGCTTTCGGCTTCGGGGTGTATGTCATTTCGGAGATAGACAAGGAACGTAAAAACGCGCCCGAACTCAAAGACGTGAAAGCCGACAGCGAAAACTGCAATCAGAAAAACGACCTTTTCAACGTGCTTTTGAAAATGTCCCGCCATGCCTGCGTGATTGCAAACCGCGTATTCGTGAAAGTGTTTGCCGACCTGCAACGCCCCGAAAGTTTAGGCGCGGACGCGCGGGAACTCGGCGAGGTGGTCTATATCCGTGAGAACAGCGAAGCGGCGGTAACGCTCCCGTTTTTCTCACCGTTTTATTTCTTTGAGCTTGCCTTTCTTGGCATAAATGCAAAATTTATCAGCCCTTATGTGCAATACAATCATAATCGCGGCGATAGTACTCTGTTTGTGTATCTGATAAAAAATATCGTGGCGGCTATACAACATAGCTATGAGCGGATAAATAATACATTCGGCTCTACCACCATGTATTTGCAGTTAGAGAACGGGCGCATGGACGGAATCCCGAAAGAGCGGAAATACTATCGCCAAAGCAAAAAGATTTGGGCATCAAGGTATGCCACGGATTGTCTTTCGGGTATCTTCGACGAACGCGCTGCCGTGAATACGGTCGGTATTGACGATTTGCGGGAATACGCCGACAGGGTAGCCCGTAACGACGAATTAAAATATCAAAATAGCCATTTCCAAAATGAAATAAACGAACTGAAAAATAAGACAGTATAAAAAAAATCCCGCGCTTGCGGGTTTTTTATTTTATTTGATAAATATTTTACAAAAATAGTAAATTTTGTTATAATTTATTCATTGTCATAGAAACGGAGGAAAAACAGCATGGAAAAAGGGTTAGTCTGCCCCATTTGCGGTGCGCCGACGCGGGTATATATGGGTAATGCCCGAAAAGATAGATTATGCGGCAAACACGCCGACGAACTTAAAGCGGGGAAAATCGGCTTGGTTGAATTAGAGGAAGACGAAGATAGCCCTTGGGCTAATTTTTGGAATAAATATATTTTTGAAGATACGAAAACCCACGCTATATTAAATGAGGATATAAATGAAATTCCAGACAGCTTACGGGAATATTGGATTTACGCGAAAAAAGACAATAAACAAAAAACAGTAAAAAAAGAAAATCCGTCCGCGTCCTCCGCGCGTACTTCCTGTGTTGTGTGCGGTAGTCCTACAAAAAAAGGATATATGCAGTGCAAGGACTGTTATTACGAAACCCTCAATTATATAGACGGGTTGGACAAAAACAGCCGTATAAACGAATTTCGTGACCATTATTATAACCTCAAAGACGCTATTTTTCGCATGAAAAACTTTGAGTACGTTCAAAGCAACTGTAATAAACTTATCGCAATCGCTATGCAAAACGAAGCAACAAATTCCGACAGCTCTTTGACCGATAAAATGGAAAAAGACGTGGAAAGGCTGATAGAGAACAAGAAGCCGAAAGACAATGCCCCCGAAGCCGCTCCCGTTCCCACGGAAACGACAGAAAAGGACGAGAAGAAATCAAATATCTATGCCACTGTGGACGGGCATATGGTAAAGTCTAACATGGAGCAAGTCATAGACGATATACTTTGGAACGCGGGAATTCTACACGCTTACGAACAGCCTATTTCGGAATTTGTCTATGAACGAAAAAAATGCGATTGGTTTATCCCGATTATCGGCTCGGAACAAGGTATTTACATAGAATATTGGGGCATGAAAACGCAAAAATATTTAGAGGACAGGAAAGAGAAAGAGGATTTATATAAAAAATACAATGTTCCCTATATCGGTATCGAGAAAGACGACCCGAAAGATACGCATAGTTTCCGCAGTTCTCTTTTACAGGAATTACAGCGGAAAGCGATAGAAACTTACGGCTTTATGCCGAAGTGGAAAAAATAACGACACTTACCCCGCCGAATGGCGGTTCTTGGGTTATCGGCTTTGGGCGCAGGGCAAAGAGAAAAGGACGGGTATTCCCGTCCTTTTTGTTTATTTCTCCTTTATCGGATTTACAGCAAATTCGTTTTTCAATCGGCACACGGGATAAACTCTTCCGCAGTCTTCACAACATAAATCTATACCGTATTTATATCCGCTTCCCTCTCCTGCTTCCGAGTTCCAATCCGCACCGTCAAAATATACGCTCAAGTAGTGTTTGGGTTTGTTCTCGACTCATTTTTAACATTTGCGCCGCTCTGATGAGATAGCCTTTCGTCGCGCCGTTGCTCCAAACGCTCGTGCATTTTGCCATGGTTTCGGAGAGCTTTTCCCCGCTGGGGCTTGTGAATCGGTTGTCAAGAGCCTGGTTCCTGTCCATAAATTCTTTTATCGTCATTGTTTTTTATGCTTCCGTTGCTTCTTCGATACTGTCAACTGCCGCTTCAAGACTGTCGTATGCTTCTTGCAAACTGTCAATCGCTTCGGAAGCTCTTTCGCCGTATTCGCTGTCGTGTATGCCTTCGGGCATATTGTCGTAACACTCTTGTTCCTCGTCTTGGAGCGTTTCCAATTCTTCCATAAGTTCACGGATTTTTTCCGTAAGTTCATTGAGTGCTTTTCTTCTTTGTTTATTCATAGTATATCTCCTTTCCCCGTAAAGTCGATAGGACAGCTTATTTTTTTTGGTATAATGTTATAATTCCCTGGGAGATCGGATCTATTTTATACTTTTGCGTATGTATAGATTAATATTCGCATTGGGTAAGGATATGATATCCCTTGGGGTGCTGGCGCGTGTAGAGAAAAATTATATGCTGTTTGACGTATTCCGCTTGGCCGTCTGTTAGGCCGATCAGATCTCCGTTTTCGGTGACGTCTCCCGCGCAAATAATCAGGTTCCCTACGAGCCGAACCTCTCCGAGATTTGATATAGCGGAGATTTTCGGGTTTTCGACGAGCAGACCTTCGTCGTCATATATGATGCGGAAATACCGTTTCCCGATTTTTCGACGCATAATATCGATTGCATTGCATTCGATAAGGTCGTAATAGGTCTGTAAATCATCTTTTATTTGCCGCGCTTCGGGCGGCTGGTTGTCTGCTACGTTCAAATAAATTACTTGCATTTCGTTTTACCTCTCCCATGATTTTTTATCTATGTCTTTTATCGCTTCCGTGTTCGGGTACTCCTTGCGGAGTTCCTCAAACCGTTTCAGAGCTTTGGCTCGTTCTTTTCCGTCGAAAGTTTCCTCTATAACGTTTTCGGGGGTCATACGCGCGGCTTCGTCGTATATCTTCGACAGCGTAACGGTATAATATTTTTTGTTTTTCCAGCTGTCTATACTCCGTTTGATTTTGATTTGCAGACGGTAGGAAGCGGCGCAAATCTCTTGAGCACGGGCGAAAAGCGTTTTTCGATACTCTTTCAATACTTCGATATATTCCAGCATTTCGGAAATCGTCCGCCGAGCGCGTTCGTCCTCGCTTTGGATATGCTTCATATCTTTGATACAGTCCGCCCGCGTACCGTGTATGTATATGCTTTCGTTCATCTCCTGTGCGGGGCTTCCGAAACGTCGAAACAAACTTTCAAGCGTTTTCATGTCTTATCCTTTCCGACGGGCTGGCCGCCGTCGGTCGGCTTCTTGGTTTTAATATCTTTTATATCTTGCTTTTACTTCAAGCCGTTGAATTGGATATAATTTATTTTCGTCGGCATCGAATGGTTGCACCGTTTCATATATGCTTTGATTTTCATAATCGGCATAGGCAATATTTTTTGTCCCCTCGACGATAACTACGATATAATTGCATTCGTCTAAAACATAATCCTTGTTAATATTCAACTTATACAAGTCTATTTCGCTTAAAATCTGGTATTTCAGATTTGAAATTGCGCGGCGTTCGATTGCGCTTGCTTGGTGGGGCTGTGCCTGTAAATACTCTTTTGAAATCATAATTTTTAATCTCCTTTCGGGAACGGCTCACGCCGCCCCCGTTATTTTTTTCGTTTCGTCCTTGCGTTTCTTAATTATCTCGCTTCCGTAGGTCTCGCGGATTTCGTCCAAAGTCATTTTATGCTTGTTCTTTTTCGGGTTCTCGTCCGTCCATGCCCACGCCCGTTTTTTAGAGCAATAGAAGAAGCCAAGCTCCTTTAATTCGTCTTTGCAGGAATACGCATTGAACGCCCACAACCAACACCCGCATAACTCCAAATCTATATTGAAATTAATAACGGCGTTTATAATATCGCGGAAGCGGTCAGGGGCTTCGGCGTCGGCTCTCTCGCTCTGGTACGTTTCGCCCGTCGCGCTCTTGTGCGTGTTCCCGACCCGCTTTTTGAGGTCGTCGTATTCCGCATTGATTTGTTGCATATCCTCAACCCGTCCGCCGTGGTCGGGGTGGTGGAGCATGGCAAGCCGTTTATATTGGCTGTAAAGCTCTTCGACTGTCTCAACGTTCTTGAAAAATTTGTAAATCATGGGTAACCCCTCCTAAAATTTATTTGAAAATCTATTGACTTTCTTTTCGCGCTGTGGTAAAATAAGTTCGATAGGAAAACGGCAGGTTAGTTTTTCCTATGCGGTAGCCGTTCGGGGAAGGTGTGAAACTTCAACCCCCGCGCGGCTGGTTTCAGAGTTACATAGTCAAGGCTATTGAGTTACGGCTCAATCGCCTTGGCTATTTTTATTTGCTCGCGACTTCTCGGAGAAAATCAAGAATTTGCTCCGTAGTCCAGCCCGCGCGCGTCAGATAATCCCAAATCCGCAGGACTTCGCCCGCCGTCATGCCGTTTCCCTCCATTTTGTTACACCCGCCTTTTAATTTGCTGTCACCCCTCGCGGGGTGCTCGACTTTTTCGATTTAACCGAAACGCCCGAACTCGGGATATTCCATTTTCAGGAGCCTCGGGGGGTTATCCCTTTTAGCTCCGTTGTTCGGTCATTCCACTTCCGTTCGCCTCGCCCGTTTCAATTACGTGAGACGGCGGGACGGTCAAGGGAAAAATCGCCCGCTCTTGGCGATTTTAGGAAAAATTTCTCGTATAAGCCACCGCATTATGCCGAGGAATTTTTCCGACCCTTGACCGAAACGACGGCTTACGTTACCATAAAGGCGAGGCGTAGGAGCGGGAATGACAGAACGCCCTTAGGAGCTAAAACGGATAAGGGGGGAACGCCCTTTTTAATCCCAGCCGCAGAAAAAACGCTCGGCAACATAGCGGCGGATTTCCAAGCGGCATAGCGGGGAAACCGCCGCTCCGCGGTTACCCCGCACTAACGGAATATATCCACCAAGGAGATTTACTCATGACAAGAAAAGGAAAAAAGAATATCTCCCTTACTCAACGGCTTATTTTAGAGGACTGCCTGAAAGAAAAACGAAAAATCAAAAGCATCGCCGAAACGCTCGGACTTTCCCTTTCCGCCGTTTATAAGGAAATCAAACGCGGTGAATACTTCCGCAAGGTACGCTCTTACTACGACCGTTTGGGCGAAGCTCATTACAAATACGTTAAATCTTACAGCGCAAACAAAGCACAGGACAAATATAAACTCAACATGACCTCGAAAGGCGCGCCCATTAAACTCGGCAAGGATTATGCGTTCGTCGAATATATAGAAAAACGGGTTATCAAAGACAAACTCTCTCCCTGCGCCGTTCTCGGTGAAATCAAGCGTAAACAACTTTTTAATACAGATATCAGTAAGACTACGCTCTACCGCTATATCTCCAAAGGGATATTTCTTCATTTAAGAATGAAACATTTACCCGTCGGAGAGAGAAAAAAACATTATAGAAAACCTGTCGCAAAACGCCCCCCGAAAGGTACAAGCATAGAAAAACGCCCGAACGAAATTTCTCAAAGAAATTCATTCGGGCATTGGGAAATGGATTGTGTGGTAGGGAAAAAGAGGACGAAAGATACTCTGCTCGTTCTCACCGAACGTCTGACGAGATATGAAAAAATCATTAAAATTCCAAACAGAAAAACTATATCCGTCATTCATGCGATAGACGTTCTCGAACAAAAATACGGACAACAACAATTCAGGAAACTATTCAAAAGTATCACGGTAGATAACGGCGTAGAGTTCTCCGACCCCGACGGAATGGAAAAATCCGTCTATGACGAAACAGAAAAACGCACCGACGTTTATTACTGTCACCCCTATACTTCATGTGAACGCGGAACGAACGAGAGAATAAACCGTGATATACGCCGACAAGCTCCCAAAGGTACGGATTTCACCAAATATAGCAATAAATCTATACAATTTATAGAAGATTGGGTAAACGCCTATCCAAGGGAAATATTCGGCTTTGCCACCTCAAAAGAGATGTTTGAGAAGCAATTAGCCGCCTTATGATAAAGTTACAATAAAATAACAACGATTATGCCGCCGCAAGACGGCTGTTTTGCTTTACGGACAATATCGAAAAACGGATAAATTCCATAACGAAATAGAAAATCGAACGTAAAAACGCCCGCCGAAACTCTCTTCGACAGGCCTTTTACATTTATTCAAAAAATTTTTCGTGAACTTTTTGTGAAAAGTGGACACATCTACTTGACAATACACAACCTTTTTCGGCCTTTTTCCGTCTTTCGGGCAGGCGGCTCTATTTGGTATTTTTTATCAAATCGAGAAACGAATTTTTCCGCTCGGCGGGCAAAGCGTTGAGCGTATCGAGAATTTCTTTGTCCTGTTTGTAAGCGACGTAATTGTCGGAATAGAATTCGGCGCAAGTAATCTCAAGCGCTTCGATAATTTCGAATAATACGGGAAGCGAAACGGTAAAATTTCTACATTCCACTTGATTGATATAAGTTTCGCTCTTTCCTATCCGTAAGCTTAATTCTCTCGCCGAAAGATTTATTTTATTTCGGAAATACCCTATCCGTTGAACCAACTCATTCAAATCCATAGCGACGCCTCACACTTAATAGTTTAGTGCTTCTTGCGATTTTTTCAGGTTAATCAGAATATATAAAACTTGTCAAAAATACAACAACTATTTTTAGATAAATAACCAAACTTTATACTCTATAGGCAGAAGCGGCTTTATTTGGTATTTTTCATCAAATCGAGAAACGCATTTTTCCGCTCGGCGGGTAAAGCGTTGAGCACGTCAAGAATTTCTTTGTCCTGTTTGTAAGTAGCGTAATTGTCGGAAAAGAATTCGGTACAGGTAATATCAAGTTCCCTCAAAATATCTAAAAGAACGGAAACTTTGATATTAAATTTGCTGCTTTCAAGATGATTGATATAAGCCCCGTTTTTATCTATTCTTAAACTTAATTCTCGCGCTGACAGGTTTGATTTGTTTCTAAAATAGCTAATTCGATTTATGATTTCGTCCATATTCATTTCCATAATTTTTGTCCTCTCTTAAATATTATAAAAGAAAGAGACAAAAACTATGAGGCGTTACATATGGTAAAATTATTAATTAAAATATATTTTATTATTTGTCAGATAATTTATTGACTTTTTATGTGTCATTTGATATACTTTTGCTACATATTATTTATTTTAAGCTAAAGGAACGTTACTAAAAATGAAAAAGAAATTGTGCCTGTTTTTTTCTTTGTTTCTCGTATTTCTCTTATCCTCTTGCGCGGTGGAAGTAACCCTCGAAAAGCCGTATTCGGTAAAATCGGGAACTTACGAATTAAAAACGGCCGTCATAACCGATATGTTTACCGACGAAACAGAAGAAATAACGGTGGAACAACTTGTTGTAAGCGGCCCCGCAAGAGACCAATGGCTCTATTTGTTCAATTATTCCCTTTCGATAGACGAAAACACGCAATTTATCTATACAAAAGATAATCGCCGGGTGGTGATCCGCGAAGGCTTTGCCTTCGAACTGATCGCAGAAAACACCTTCAAAGTACATCTCCCCTATTGGGACACCGCCGACGGCAGGTACGATATCGTTCTTCTTTTAGAGTGGGTTCCGAGATACGGTTAAACACCCGCTTACGATTACAAAAGCCCGTCCGAAAAGATTTTCGGACGGGCTTTTTATTTCCTTGATTTTAGTCCAGCGGCTCGAAATCCTCCGCCCCGTGCTTGCAGATCGGGCAGATATAATCGTCGGGCAGGCTCTCCCCTTCATAGATAAACCCGCAGATCTTGCAGATCCAGCGCTTCACCTTTTTCTCCCCCGCAGGCGCGGCCGCCGCGGGCTTGGGTTTGATATGCGCAAAATAATAATCGTAAGTCACCGACGGCTCCGCAGAAAGCACTTTCGCCTCCGTCACCTCCGCGACGAACAGCGTATGCGTGCCGTAATCCAGCGCGTCCACCACTTTCGCGGAAATCAGCGCGTTAGCGTTAGCCGAAAGGTAACGCAGACCGTTGGCGCTTCTCGGCTCCGTTGCCCCCGCAAATTTATCCGTGTCCCTGCCGCTGGCAAACCCGAACCGCTTAAACACCTCGAAAGGGGCGCCCTCCGTCAGTACAGACACGTTGAAAACGCCCGTCTTTTTAATCATTTGCTCGGTATAATTCAGCTTATTGACATATACCGTGATCCGAAGGGGCTTTTCCGTAATCATCGACACCGTGTTGACGATACAGCCGTTGTCCTTCTCTCCGTCCCGCGCGGTCAACACAAACAGCCCGTAGCTGATCTTGAACATCGCTTCCTTTTCAATAATGTTTTCCATGTCCTTCTCCTCCCGACAAGCAACTTTATTAAGATTTAATCTTATTATATCAGAACAATATCCGCTTGTCAACAGTATATGCAAAAATTTCCAAAAAAATTTTCAACCGCCGAAGGAATATTTATACAGCAGCTCATGGAGAAACTCGCAGGAACGTTTCAGCTCACTTTCTTCGCGGAAATCGTCTTTATACACCTCGATGAGCAAAGGCCCCGTAAAGCCCGCGCCGTCGAGCCTTTTCAAGAGCTCGGGAAAATCGAAAACGCCTTTCCCGGGCAGACAGATCCTTCCTTGTCCGTTCACGTCGGAAACGTGCACGTGCGCTAAATGTCCGGCCATTTCGTTTAAGTACATTTCGTAAGGATATGCGGAAATGCGCGCCTGCTTGACGTCCAAGACGCCCGAAAGGGAAGGGAAATATTTTGCGAGAGCGCGAAACACCCCGGGACGGTTATACACCGCCCATTCCACATTTTCGAGGCAGGGCGCAACGCCGTAGGCCGCGCAGAAAGCGGAGATCTTCTCCAGCGTTTTCCCCCAGGCGGGGAAAGGGTCGTTTTCCCCCGAACGGGAAGCGCGCTTGATACGCGCGATACCGTGAAAGGTATAATATTTCGCCCCAAATTCCCTCGCGGCCTCCATTGTCCTCCCCAGCCAATAAAAAGCGTCTCCGCAGACGCGCGGATTTGAATTGAACAGCTGCGGCTCGAACTGCGTATTGAGCACGTGCACCGAATGGATTTCCACGCCGCCCCGCCGCGCGTTCAGCAGTTTTCCGAACGCCTTGTCGTACTCCGAAAACGAGGTAAGAAAGACTTCCGCCGTCCCCACGCCCAAGGCGTCGAACAGCGGAAGAGCTTCCTCGTTATTTTTTCTCGAAAACAGCGAAGCCGTCGATATTCCGACTTTCATGGTTTACTCCTTCGGCCTTACGGGCGCATAGGCGGCGTTGAACGCGCCGCTGATCGCCTCCTCGTCCTCGCAGGACGCTTCTTCTTTCTTTTCCGCAAGCGGCTCTGTCGTCGGCTCCGCCTCTTTCGGGCGCAGCGCAGGAGCGGGGCTCGGCTTCTTCGAGTCCCCTACCGCCGCCGAAACGGACGCCGCCACCATAATGGCGCAGCCGAGCGCCAGCGAAAGGCTCCAGCCCACCTTTCCCGCGGTCAGGCTGAACAACACCCCCGCAAGGGATTCCAGGCTCAGCAAAATGGCCGCCAAAGAGGGTGAAATGCGGCTCTGCGCATACGTCTGCACGATATAGGCATAGGCGGAGCTTAACGCGCCGAGATAGAGCACCGCAGGCAGGCAGACGCTCCAATCGACGGCCGCAAAGGTGTTCCTTTCCGCAATCACCGCGCCGACCAGGCCGCACAGCCCCATCGTCAGCATTTGCAGCGCGCTGAAATTGAATACGTTGATGTCGTCCGCAAACTTATCCACCAAAATAATCTGAACGGCAAAAAAGCCCGCGCAGGCCAACGTCAGCGCGTCGCCGCGGTTGAAATTTCCGCCCGCGCTTTTCAGATCGAACAGAAAAAACATTCCCAAGAGAAACACGAGGGCGTTGAGCAGCGCCCGCCACTGAAACTTTTTGCGCAGGAAGCAATACACGACGGGCACAAAAATAACGTAGGCGCCCGTCAGCATGCCGCTCTTTGCGGTATCGGTATATAAAAGCCCCCACGACTGAAACAAAAATCCGCAGAAATTGACGACGCCGACGAGAATCCCCGCTTTCGCTTCCCTCTTGGTGATACGCGCGTAACGTTTGGTTTTTCGCAGGCACAGCCGCAAACCGAACAGGAGTGCCGCCGCCAGCAAAAAACGCCCCGCAAGCAGGGTAAACACCCCCATGTTCCCCACGAGAACGTCGTCCGTAGCGATAATGCCGTACCCCCAAATGAGCGTGACGGACAAAAGCAGACCGATACAGAGGATTTTTATTCCCTTTCCGTTTTTGTCGAAAAGCTTTTCGGTAATTTTCATTTTAGCATTCCTCCTTTCCGTCTCCGGTTTCTTGTATGGCTTCGCCCCGTTTGAGGCGACAAAATGGGCGCTCGCTTTTTTCTTCGCGCCCATCTGCCCCCGTTCGACCGATATTGCAACGCTGCGGAGCTTACCTTCCGTTTATGTGCAAAAAACGCCCGCAACCGATTATTTTCCTCCGCGCAGCCTACGTCCCAACCGCGCGCAAAAATGCCCGCAACCGTTCGTTTCGCGCCGCGCACCTCGCATTTCGCCCGTACGCAAAAATATCACAGGCACTTCATGTCCCCGCATTTACGGTTTTATTATAACACTTTTTTTACGTTTTGTCAACCCCTCCAAGCTACTATTTTTGAAAGTTTATTCTTTTTATATATCAATTATTCTCAACTATTAAATAATTATAAACTACTAAATATACTTTTACAAAAGGGATTTTTATACTTTATAGACATTTATCTTAAACATTTATGCAAAAAGACATCAGAGACACATTCTCAAAATCTTTTCCACGTCGTCGGGAGTCAGCGTCTTGAAGCCGTGAATCGCTTTCCCTTCGCAGGCCTTCCTAGCCATGAGCGCAAAATTAGAATCGTCTATCCCCAAAGCGGAAAATGTGCTCTTTAATCCCAGCGTGCCGAACAGAAAGTCGGACAATTTTGCGATCGCCGCTTTCGCCGCAGACATGGGAGGCTCGTTTTCGTCTATACCGAATACGTTGACGGCGAATTGACGGTATTTGGATACGGTGGTTTCGTCGAGACAATATTCCATCCAGCGCGGCGTGATAATCGCCAGCCCCAGCCCGTGCGTGATGTCGTAGATGGCCGACACTTCGTGCTCGATGGGGTGACACGTCCACTCCTGTTCCTTTCCGCCGTTGACAAAGCCGTTGATCGCCCACGACGACGCCCACATCAGATTGGCGCGGGCCTCGTAATCGTCGGGTTTTTCGATTGCGACGGGCGTGTATCTGATCACCGTTTTCATCAGCCCTTCCATGAAGCAATCCAGCATATACAGATCGGGTTGCATATTGAAATAGACCTCGAACAGATGAGACAGGATATCCGCCGAGCCGCAGGCGGTCTGATACGCGCTTACCGTGTAGGTATTGACAGGGTCGAGAAAGGAAACTTTCGGCAGCATGTGCGGATCCAGCCGCCCCAGCTTGTCCTTTGTTTCGGGGTTGGAAATAACGCCGCCCATATCCATTTCCGAACCCGTCGCCGAAAGCGTCAGCACGGTGACGATGGGCAGGCACGCTTTGATTTCCCCTTTACCCGTGGAAAGCTCCCACGGGTCGCCGTCGTAAAACGTCCCCGCGCCGATAAATTTCGTCGCGTCGATGACCGAACCGCCGCCTACGGCCAGAAGCACGTCTATCTTTTCCCTGCGGCAGAGCTCCGCACCCTTGCGCACGGAATCCACTCTCGGGTTCGGCTCGATACCCGAAAGCTCGAAAAGCTCCAGCCCCGCCCTGCGGATTTCCGCCGTCACGCGGTCGTAAAGCCCCGTCTTTTTGATAGAGCCGCCGCCGTAGGTGAGCAGTACCCTGTTGCCGAAGCGTTTGAGCTCGTCGCCCAGATGCCCCAGCTGGTCGGAGCCGAAATATACCTTTGTGGGAATGTCGTAAACAAAACTATTCATAGAACTACCTCCTTAAAGTGATTTTTATATTTATTCCAATACCCCATATAGACGCGGCCGTCCATTCCGTCCAAATTGAGCTGATACATTCGAAACGTAACGGAAATATCTTTCGGCTGCCACTGCTCGACGTAAGAATAACGATAGGTCATACCCAGCTTTTGCATTACCCTTCCGCCGGCGGGGTTATTTAAGTCGTGCGTGGCGGTGATGTATTTCAGTCCCGCCCTTTTCAGAATTTCAACTGCCGCGAGCGCCGCTTCCGTAACGATTCCCTTTCCCCAAAGCTCTCTTTTCAAACCGTAGCCGAAATCGTGGCTTTCGTCGTCGCTCAGCCATACATAACCGATGGGGCCGCCGCCCGATTTCAGACAAACGGCATAGCGGTACGCCGACGGAGCGGCGTACCAATCGAGAAATCTTTCCTTGAGAAAGCGTTCGGCCTCCGCCATCGTTTTAAGCGGAAACCAAGGAAGAAAGGCGTTTGTTTCCTCATCGCGCAAAAGCTCCAGCAGAGCCTCCGCATCGTCGGGCGTAAATTTACGCAGGATCAGCCGTTCCGTTTCGAGAAGCGGCGTATTTTCAGCGGCCGTCAACGGCTGACAATGCGGGCAGTAATACACCGCCCCGCCGAGATACGCCTCCTTGGTAATCGGGCCGCCGCAGCGCGGACAGCCTTTCCCGAGCGTATTTTTCGACAGCTTCGTCGCATAGCCGCCCGCGCGGCCGAACAGGTCCTTTTCGGTATCCCTGCCCCCGCGAGCCGTCATCTCCTCCGGCACCGATATCACACAGCCGAGCAATTTTTCCTTTTCCGCCTTGCTCAAAGACCTCGCTTTGCGCTTCGGGTGAATTCCCGCGGCAAACAGAATATCCTGCAATACGCCGTTGCCCAGCCCGGGGAAACGCTGTTCCGCCGCCAGAAAGGCCTTGACGCTTAAGCTTGGTTTGCAGGCGTTGAAAGCCGCCTCAAAATACGCGGCAAGTCCGGGCGCCGACGGCGGCACCGCGTTTCGGCTTTTCAGATAATACGGCTCGTCATATTCCTTGCCGTGCAGAACGATCCCGCCGTACATCGCCACCGTAAACGCGAGCGCCCGCCCGTCCTCCAGCAAAAGAAGCAGTTGATATTCCTTCGGCGCGTCCTTTTTCCCGACGAGCCGCACGTTGACCCCGTCGTTGAAGCAAAGCCCGAGGCCGTTATCAAACAGAAGCTCGACAAAAAGCCCGAAGCCCTCCGCGCCCGCGATTTTGCAGCCGCGCAGCTTGTCCCCGTATTCTGCGGGCGCGCCGCCAAACCAGCAGAATTTATGCAGCTTGGTCGGCGGCCGCACGTCTGCAACTGCGCTCCCCGAGACGGTTTCCGTCAGCTGTCGGGCCATGGCGGATACTTCGGGAAATTCCGGCATCAGCGTTTTTCCTCCCGGGCTTTCAGCCTTTCTATATTTCTTTTTCGGCCCGCCTCGTTCTCCTCGTCGGAAATCGTCGGGTCCTTCAGATCGTAATGCGGACAGGGAAGCTTTTCGCACCCTCCGCAATCGCGGCGTTTCCCCTTCCGCACGCAGCAATCGTAAATATTACAAACGCTCCCGCCCGTATATTGCAGCCAGAAAACCTTTCCCTCTATCGTCCGACAGCCCTTGCAGTCCACGGGGAAATAGCTACATTCCGAGCAGAGAACCCCGCAGGGGGCAGGCTCGAGATATTCGTCCTTCCAATACCACCATTTGCTCTTTTCGGGGTCGGGAGAGGGCGTATTCACCCAATAGACCACCGCGCGGTAAAGATAGAGCTGACAGCGGTCGATCGTCTGCCCGCGCAGGGCGCATTCCTGTTCGTAAAGCCGTTGAGGGTCGGCGCCGCGCAGCGACTCTATCGTGGTATAGCCCATGGCGATCAGATCTGCCTCTGTCGCTTTCCCCACGTTGGGGATTTTTCTCAATTCACTCATCGTTTTCTCCTTTGTATTTTCGCCTTTTCATTATATCATGCGCGGAGCGCGTTTGCAAGCGCCGCGGACAAAATCCTCAAAAAATTTCAAAACGTCCCGGACGAGAGGCCCCGCCTTCACCCCGCCGAAATTTTCCTTTATACGAAAAAAACGTCCCGACCCTCGCGGGTCGGAACGTTATGTATTTTTATTGTTTTTCCGAAGCGGAACCGCGCAGAACGTCGTTAAGCTCGTAATAATAGAGCGACGCGACGGAGCAGTAGGGAGAATATTTCTTTTTCAAAGCCGCAAACCGACGCTTGCTCAACGTCTTATATCCGTGCGCCTGCATAATGCCGTTGCGCAGAGCCACGTCCGTTTCGCTGAAGACGTTTTTTCTGCCGAGTGAAAATTCCGCGATCATTTCGGCAGTCCAGCGGCCCACCCCCTTGATCCTGGTAAGAAACTCTATCACTTTTTCGTCGGACAGCGTTTCCAACGACGAGAAGTCATACTTCCCCTCCAACGTATCCTGCGCCAAGGCAAGGATGCACTCCGCTTTGCGCCGCGAAATCCCGCAGCTTTTTATCTCCTCCGCCGAATGCGCCGCCAGTGCGTCGGGGGGGGGAAATTCCCCCACGATATTTTTCAGCCGCCCGCAAAGCGTACCCGCGGCTTTATTCGACAGCATCTGTCCTACGATACTCTCCACCAGCGCGACGAATACGTCCTCCGTCATACCCTTTTCGAGATATCCGAAACGCTCCGCGAGGGCCTTCATCACGGGATCGCGACCCGTGATATGGTCAAGCTCCGATTCGCCGTATTCCACCATACTTTTTCTCCGTCGTAAAATAACCTGCCCCTTATTTTCGATGAACGAGAAAATCTTTTTTTTCCGTATCGTAAGAGGCGACCAAAATATTGTTTAAGTCCCGTTTGGATTTGATATCCAGCTTTTCGAAAACGGTCTCCACCGTCATTTTCAGCTCGCGGATCACCTGATACTGCGGTTTTCCGTTGATGACAACGTAATCAGTCAGCGAGGCGGGCGCCTCTTTCACGTCGATATCCTCGATCACGGTCGGGCGTTTGGCGCTCTTGGGGAGAATGCTCAATTTTCCCGTCGTTTCAAACAAGGCGTACGCGATATCCTCTATATCGAAAATATTTTTTTCGCGCGCCATACCGAGTACGTCCTCGACGTCGAGCTTGGACTTTTTGAGATTTTCATAATTAAATTCGCCGTCCTCGATGATCGTCAGCTCCTCCCCTTTCAAAAATTTGCGGAAAGGCTGCTTACGCTCCAAAAGATCGAGTATGAGGCTCAACGCGCCGTAAATTGTCAGCGCAATGATATAGTGATAAAAGGGCTGTTCCGTTTCCGTGCTCCATTCGGCCGCAATCGAACCGATGGAAATCCCCAGCACATAATCGATAAAGCTCAATTCCGCGATCTGTTTCTTGCCGAGAATTTTCGTCACGAGAAAAAGAAACGCAAACGACGACAATGAAAATACCAAAACTTTAATTACGTTTTCCATATGGAACAGTATCCACATTTCAAAGGAAATTATGCGCCGCCGCTCCGTTGCTCCCCGCCGTATTCATCGATCAGTTCCCCCGCCTGCCAATCGCTTAAACCATACTCGCGGGAGCTTAAAAGCAATTTTATCATCACTTCCTTTCTTCCGCGCCCCCTGTTCTCTTTTACGAGCTCCGCCAATTTGCCGTACGGAGAAAGATAATCGAAATACAATTCTATCGCTCTTTTCATAACCGCGTCAAAGCAGTCTGCTTCTACGCGCTCTATCAAAACCTTTCGATAAGCAAGCGAATATCTTTCGTTTGCTTTTTCATCAAAAACTGCCGCCCATTCGTTTTCGAGTAATGCGTAATATGCGCCGTCGATACAATCGCCGAGACCGAACGCTATCAAAAGATCATACGTTGTTCTCGAAGCGCAGGCGACTTTTTTAGGATTTTTCTTTACCGTTATCGTTTCTCCGAGCATATCCGTAACCGTTACCGTTTCTGTATCGTTTTTTGTTTCGGTGCAAGCGACAGTCGTAAGTAATACAGCCATGCACAATGATGAGCATAGTAACATAGAAATAATTTTTTTAATTTTCATAATTTACCCCTTTGTAATTAAAGATTGTTTAACTCGCTCTCATATAAATCGACAAACGTTTCCGCGTGTTTAATCGTTTCATACCACCCGCTGTAATTATTTGCCGATTTATCTATTCTTTCAAGTTTCTTTTCCATACAGCCTTTCATGATTTGTGCAAAACCGCTTTCGCAAGCCTCATCGCCGCGATAAATTTTTAGAATTTCTCGGATAGATCGCAATACACGATCGTTACGCCTGATATAACTGCTTATATCTGTCCATTCAAATATAATTTCAACTAAATCTTCATAGGGATTTCCTATATAGCAATTATCCCAATTGATAACCGCCTTCACGTTTTCGCCGTCGTATACAATATCCTCGTTATCGTATTTACCGTGCAAATATGCATTTCCTTTACCTAATTTTTGTTCGCTTATACTATGAAATTCTTTCAAAAAACGGATCAAAGAATCTAATTTTTCGTCAGTTCTTCCTTGCTTGTATTTGAACGTTTCGCCCTGAATATAACTTAACTTATCTACTCCGTCCTTCGTTTCGTAAAATTCGGGAACTTTTGAAAATCCTTTACTTTTCATATATCGCAGCATCTCGTATTCAACCGGATTATTCGAAGATTTTTTCAATACGTAATTGTCTTTAATCTTAAAGACCTTATGAACTCCGCCGTCGTAATCGATTTCGGGAAGAAGTTCCAGCTCTTCTTTTTGAGCCGTCAACTCGTTTAATAAAATTTTTATCCGATCGGGAAGGGTGGGGTCGATCGGTTCGCTGTAGACAAGTAAATTCCCGATTTTTGTTCTTCCGTCCGATAAATAACCGATATCGTCCACGCGGATATTTTTCAACTGTTTTTCCGATAGACGTTCATGTATAAACTGCAATTGCTTTTTGTTAAAATCGCGTCCGAAGTCTACAATTTGTTTTATATATGTATAATTACCTTGATTCACCGCTTCTTGCAACAGCAACATTAGCAGCGGATTTATAAAACTCACGTCGTCGAAATCGTAGCCGTACGAAACCAACCCCCTATTAGCGTCTTTTATAGGTATCTCTTTACTTGATAACATTTTTTGCAGTACTTTTCCCGACGTTAAAACAGTTCGGACAAATTCCTTTTTGTTGTATAAATATCTGTCCGTATCCACATAGCGACTTGTTTCATAAAAAGGATCAAATATTTCTATAAATAAATCTGCCTCTTCTTTTTCCGCAAGTAATTTTGCTATTTCCATCGGCGCCGAGTTGTAATTCCCACAAATTATCGGCATTGAAGAATCGACATTGAACATGTTGTTCATCGGATTAAAGAAAAAATTATGCTTTTCGCATAGAAAACGAATGCCGTTTACAGAGCAATATTTAATAATATAATCGAGTAAACTTTTGTTGTATTCGTCTGTATTCCTTAAAATATTTACGGCTTCATCGTCCGTTTCTCCGTCAAGTTTCAGATACTCGCTAAAGTCGTCGCACGCTACGGTATATTCCAACCCTCTCGGTTGATATCGTTCCTTATAGGGTAGGTCGTTTATTATACTGTCCATAGAAGTGTGTAAAACATGTTCCAACCCTAAAATCATTTCAACCGTAAAGGGACGTTTCCCTTTTAGCATGTTCGTAAAATTAGATTTTTGATTCGTTGCCCATTGAACGTCTGTTTTTGATTCGTCGCGCACCGAACACTTAAAAATTTTACGCAATAAAGTTATGTATGTATCAATATTGTTTTGTTTCATCAATTCGTCTATTCTTTGTTGAATATCCATAGTTTACCTCCGCTTACAACAATAGATTAACAGATCTATTGTCAAAAAGCAACCGTTTAGTTGTCTTATTTGACAATTTGAGTTATCATGTAATTAACTTTGATTTTTACGACTTTGATTTTTATCTGACAACTCTCTCTTTTTTAATCATTCTGAACGCGTGACACAAGCCTTGCAAATCTTCGGGTAAATACGATAATGCTTTTTCTTCCAATTCTATAGGCACTCCGTAATACGCTTCTGCAATACTCCCGGCCATTGCCCCGATTGTATCAGAATCCCCACCGATACCAACGGCGTTGCGAATTACGTCTTCAAAGTTTTCCCCGTCTAAAAACGCAACGATAGCGTGCGGAATACTCCCTTCACAAGTCACCCAAGCTCCCCAATCGTCATAACCGTAATTTCTCATCAACCATTTAATAGCAAAGTTTTTATCTTTTAACTTTGGATAATACTCGCTCATTATTTTACGAATATAGCTCTTGTCTTTGCCTGTTCTTGCAAGATACACCGCCAATGCAACAGCTTCCGCACCTTTTATCCCGTCGGGATGATTATGCGAAATTTCCGTAACCTTTCTTGAGAGATTTTTCACTTCCTCTTCCGATTCCGCAACCCAGCCGACGGGGCTTATTCGCATTCCGGCACCGTTTCCGTAACTATAATAAGGTTTGCTTTTTTCAAACAACCATTTATAAAACATATTTCCCCACCCGATTCGAGGGTAGGGCTTTGCTATATCTTTCATAACCCGAACGGTTAATTCGCTCAAATCATCGTAATTACTTTTACTAAGTAGCAACGCTCTTGCCACTGCAAGAGTCATTAAAGTATCATCCGTAAATCGACACCCGTCGGCAAACAACGCAAAATCTTTTCCATAATGTTCCTTAAATTCAAACCTGCTGCCAACGATATCGCCTATAATTGCACCTATCATTTACGCCGTCTCCCCATTAAAATAATCATCATCTCCAAATCGTTTCTTGTCTTGACGATTTAAATTTTTACGTTTTGTCTTTTCCATGATTAAAACGCCGTATTCCTGCTCAATATATCGAATATAAACGGGCAACTTTTCTGCAGTATGCCTTACGCTGTAACTGCAATGTTTTTTAAGTTTTCTCAATTCAAACAAAGAAATTCCTTGTCCAAACGCGTCCTTATTACTTCTTTTGAAGGCTTGCGCAAAGAGAAAGTATTTTGTTCCTTGCGCCGTCAAATAAAACGATTGTTCGCCCTTAGCCGTGGTTGTACAATAAATAAAGTTTTTCATTCGTATTCTCCCGAAAAATAATTGTGCCACTTTATAAGTGAAAGCCGGCAGGCTCTTTATAAGCTCGCCGGCACATTGATTAAGCCACCATTTTCAACAGTTCTTCGCGGCTTAACAGATGTTTTGTTTCTAACGCTTCTACAATTTTATCGAATACCCCTTTATGCTCCGAAATAATATTTTTAACTTTTTCGTGCGTTTCGTTCAATATCTCAACGCGTTTCGCAACCACTTTTTCGCCTTGCGAATCCGAAATTACTCCGCGCCGAGAATAATCAAGCAAGTATTCATAACCGAATTTCCCGCCTTCCGTTATCATAAAATCAAGGCTCATTATCGCTTGTCTCATATCGTTTGAGCATCCGCACGAAGCCTCGCCGAACTCTATTATTTCGGCTACTCTTCCGCCGAGAGCAATCGCAACGTCGTCTATGCCGTCGTTGTTTTCGGAGCAGCATATCTCATCGTCGTAAATCATACGAGTGTGTCCTCTCGATTGCCCTTGAGGAATGATCGTTGCAGTCGACACCTTGTCCGGTTTTAAGTATAACGCCACAATCGCGTGTCCCGCTTCGTGTACTGCCACCAAATGTTTTTCGCTGTCTTTAATTTCGCCTTCAACGCCGTGAAAAGCAAGACGATTCATGGCTGTTTGAAAACAGTCGAAGTCGATATCCGATCGTTTTCTTTCGATAGCGAGAATACCGGATTCGTTCACAAGACATTCGAGTTGCGCCCCAGAATATCCAGAAGTTACTCTTGCAACGTAATCCACGTCAAGATTTTTCGGCATTTTTATTCTGTCGAAATACAGACTTAAAATTTTCTTTCTGTCGTCAAGTGACGGTAACCCGATTTCGAAAATTCTGTCAAATCTTCCGGAACGCACGAGCGCCGGACCAAGCCTGCGAATATCGTTACAGGTTGCAACGACCAACACGCCGTTCTCGTCTTTTAACGAATCGAGTTCCTGAAGAAGAATTTTCATCGCCTTATCGTTCATTGCAATATAATACTCGTCGCGAAGTCCTGCAATTTTATCGAATTCGTCAATCAATAAAAGACACGGTTTCATTTTCTTTGCCTGCGCAAATGCTTCCTGAATAAATTCTTCCGAATTATCTCTTGTGCAATCCGCCGCACGCAATTCGATTATGTTGATATTTTCATCGGCAATCGATTTTGCCATTACGGTTTTCCCAACGCCGGGATAACCGTAAAGCAGAACGCCTTTTGGAATATGTACGCCGCAATCGGCATATTTGCCCGCGTTATGCAGAAAATCTTTTAACTGCTCTAATTGTGCGACTTCTTTTTCGTAACCTGCGATTTTAGTTTTTGTAGTAATCTGTTCCGTTTTTGCCATCGGCAAATCCTCCGTAAAATAGATTAAGTCTGCACCCTTGTCCGATAGGGTGAGCATAACGAGAACTACTGCAAAAAAATTACCCATTATATTATAATATAATGGGTAGAATTCTATAAAAGGTAATAATTATGGAGTTTTAATTGATTTTTGTGAATTTTAGTCCGTATAAATCGTATTCGCCGTCGCCTTTTTGAACGACCTGCGGCATTTTTTCTTTGCTTGCTTTTAACATTTTCTTAAAAAGTTCGCTTTCCAGCAGCGGTGCATAAATATGCCAATTTTCCCGTTCTTCTTTTTCGTAATCTTTTATAACCAGGTATAAAACGTATTCTTCCGAAAGCAGTTCTTTCACTTGTTCATTACGCTCTTCCTTTGTTTGCCGTATCTTTTCGTAGATTATGTCTTTTTCGTCCTCATCGGCGAGCCTTAAACCTTGATACAATAATTTTAATTTTTGTTCATATTCCTCGCAAGCGTTTATGATTTTTCTTTTTTTGTCATAAACCGTGGAAGTACTTTTCGTTTCAGGCTCTTTTAGCATATCCGAAATTGCAATATACGTTTTTTGTTTATCTTTACCCACTCGATAGTCAATTCCTTTTACGTTCTTATAGACGTATTCCATGGGGGCGTCGTAAAACGTATGCCTTTTTTCGCGTTTTGAATCGGAACGGACGATTTCTTGGAAAAATTCCGGAGCGCCGGCATTGTATTTTTTTGCGATTATATCAATTTCTTTCGATACCCTGACGTTATCGTAGGCTCTCTTGGCTTTATCTATTTCAATTCCCGAAAGTACGGCAAGTTTGCATATGTCTTTATAAATATTCTGTATATTTTCAGAGCATTCTCCGTGATTGAGTTTATCCCACAAAATGCTGTTTAATTTTTGCGACAAATTTACAATGTTTCCGATTTTATTTTCACTCGTAGAGTGGTCCAATTCGGCAAGCGTTTGCTTTTTACTTTTTCCCGACTTAATTCCGCATACGGGTACTTTGAATAAATCTTTTTGCTTAAAGGCAGTTTCTACAATTAACTTATCGTTCGTAATAAGCATTGCGTCGGAATCGTAATCGCAGCCGTTTAATCGTTGCTGTATGTTTTCTCCGATCGCATTCACGCAAACGATGTTTTCTCCTAAATCGAAATAATTCCAAATATCACCTTTGTTTAACCCTGTTAGAACACGCGATACTGTCAGAACACTCTATAAACATAATATCATTTTTTGAAAGAAAAAGCAATGAATCCAAATTGCATGACAGAATTA
>ERZ827181.872-NODE-872-length-37831-cov-18.728505_pt1 | contig 37831 bp, 43 predicted proteins | sample MGYA00519778_ERZ827181 | MGnify/ENA primary metagenome ERZ827181 (study PRJEB31778, sample SAMEA3449273) | human gut metagenome | biome: human gut; feature: human-associated habitat; material: faeces | place: United Kingdom | collected 2010/2012 ...
TATTATGGCTGCGGCACGATCATTGAAATCAGTTGACCTGCCGGCGGAAGCCTTTTCCCGGCGCGGAAAAGGCTTCCACGATGCTTTTGAATGTTGAAAACGGAGGAAAGCGGCAACAAGAGTGACTTCATCATCGACCGCGGGAGTCAATCGGCTGCGGTTCCTGTTCCGGGCCGCAGGCCGGCCAGTTGGTTCCAGGGACCGACCTGACTGCCGCGAAACAGAAATCGCAGCGCCTGGACTTTCTGTCCGGGGAAGGTGACCGTTTCATATTCATTGCTCCGCCCTGAACTGGAGCCGTCGAATACCGGATGGAATTTGTTGCCGTCAGGAGAAATTTCCAGCCGGAACGAGGTTTCGCGCTGGGTGCCGCGCGCCCACTTGATTGCGATCTCTTCCAGTTCGAGCGGTTTCAATAACAGGATTTCCGCCCGGATCCGGCGGCCGTAGACCGCCCATTCCTTTGTGTTGCCGTTCAGGAGCTGCCAGAGCCCGTGCGAATCGTCTCCGGCATCGACTATCAGGATATTGCCGGGATTGTCGAGCCGGGTCAGCAGAGCAGTGCCGGTTTCAGTATCACGACCGTTTTTGTATATTGAGATGTTTATCCGACCTGATTGCAAAATGGTATTCGGCATAGACATGGGAAATAATGCGGCGATCAACCCGATGGCGGGAACTTGGGGCGTAATCTACCAAATGAAAAAAGCCAATCCTTTTCGATTGGCTGAAACTGAAAAATTGGTAGCGGGGAAAGGAATCGAACCTTTGGCCTTCAGGTTATGAGCCTGACGAGCTACCACTGCTCCACCCCGCAATATGCCGAACTGTTACTTAACATAATCCATAAAGTTGATTTTGCAAGTGCTGGAGCGGAAAAAATAACGGTTTCTTCAGCGTGAGACGGAATCGTCTTCCTGAATGAAGAAAAACAACCGGTAATACCAGCGGCGATATTCGAGGGGGCCGTTTTTGCGCTTCCGGGCAATCGGTAAAAATAATGGCGGTCCCGAGCGAAGGTTTCGTACTCCAGTTGCCGGATTCCCCACCATCGCGCACCGCGGGCGAGAAATCGGAACGGAATGCCGCACAGACGGCGCAGATGGAATCGCAGGCGGTTGAACCGGAATTGCCGCATCCCGGCATGTCCGCGCGGAAGGGCGTATCGGTTGCCGCCGCGACGAAAGCCGACCGCCAGCCGGGGATTCCACTCCGCACGGACCGGTTCCGGGTCGGGCCGAAGGTTGTTGTCTCCCCATGTGGTCAGCGCCTCCGGAGCGGTGTGATACACACGGTGAATCACCTCTGCTCCATCCGGGCGGCGGAAGCAGACGATATCGCCGCGCCGGAACTCATGGAACGGAATTTCCCGCAGTTCCGGCACGTCGCCCGCCTGAAAAACGCGCTTCATGCTGTTGCCGTGATAGATGTAGTTCATGAGCGCTCCCGGAGTTTTTCCAGATGAATCCGGCGGGAGAAGCGGGCGATGCTGCTTTCGCGGTGCGAGATCAGCAGAATGGTTTTCGTGCTGAAGTGACGGTCGATCACGTCGAGCAGCTGCTGCTCGTGCACCGGGTCCAGATTGGCGGTGGATTCGTCGAAGACGATGATCTTCGGCCGCATGGCCACCACCCCCGCGATGGCCACCCGGCGCTTCTGTCCGCCGGAGAGCTCAAAGGGGGACTTTTCCAGCTGGTCCTCCGTCAGGCCCACCAGGGCCGCGGATTCCCGGACCCGGCGGTCGATCTCGTCCCGGTCCAGGCCCATGTTGCCGGGGCCGTAGGCAATGTCCTTGTACACCGTTTCCTCAAACAGCTGGTACTCCGGGTACTGGAACACCAGGCCCACCTGGAAGCGGACCTGTCGGATTTTCTTGGGCTCGGCCCAGATGTCCTTTCCGTCCAGCAGGATGCGGCCCTGGGTGGGGCGCAGCAGTCCGTTGAGGTGCTGGATCAGGGTGGACTTGCCGGAGCCGGTGTGGCCAATGATGCCCAGGAACTCGCCGGGCATGATATCGAGGCTGACATCCTCCACCGCGCTGCGCTGGAACGGGGTTCCGGCGCTGTAGGTGTGGGTCAGGTGTTCTATACGAATGATCGGTTCCAACTCTGCTTACTTCCCTTCCGCGCCATGGAGCGCCTGGAATATGGCGCGGGCACACTCGTCAACCGTGATCGCCGTCAAGGGCAGATCCATGCCGTGCCGGTTCAGCCGACGCAGCAGCTCCACCGTGTCCGGGGCCGCCAGGCCCAGGGCCTGCAGCTCCTCCACCCGGGAGAAAATCTCCCGGGGCGCGCCGTCCATGGCCACCACGCCGTCGTTCATGACGATGACCCGGTCGGCGTCCTCCGCCTCGGACATATGGTGGGTGATGTGCACCACCGTGATACCCCGCTCCCGGTTCAGCCGGTGAACGGTGTCCAGCACCTCCCGGCGGCCGGAGGGGTCCAGCATGGCCGTGGCCTCGTCCAGGACGATGCACTCCGGCTCCATGGCGATGACGCCGGCGATGGCCACCCGCTGCTTCTGTCCGCCGGACAGCAGGTGCGGGGCATGGCGGGTGAACTCCGTCATGCCCACCGCCGCCAGGGCGTCGTCCACCCGGCGGCGGATCTCCGCCGTGGGGACCCCCAGATTCTCCGGGGCGAAGGCAACATCCTCCTCCACCACGTTGGCCACGATCTGGTTATCCGGGTTCTGGAACACCATGCCCACCCGGCGGCGGATCTCCAGCAGGAGCTCCTCCTTTTTCGTGTCCATGCCCTCCACATACACCGCGCCGCCGGAGGGCAGCAGCACGGCGTTCATGTGCTTGGCCAGGGTGGATTTGCCGGAGCCGTTGTGGCCCAGCACCACCACAAAGCTGCCCTTTTCGATGGACAGGGTCACATTGTCCAGGGCGGTGGTCCGGCGCTGGCCCTCCTCCACCGGGTAGGAGAAGGAGAGGGCGTCGGTCTGAATCATTGGCTGCATTGCTTTGTCTCTTTTCTGCGAAATTTTATTTGCTCATCCAGCGGCCGGTGGCTCCGCAGGGCAGCGCCATGCCGGAATCCGTGCACGGCAGGCCCAGCTCGTCCCAGGTGACGTGTCCGCCGAAGCGGCGGCCCACCAGCATTTGCAGGATATAGCCCAGCACCGACGGGGCCAGGCCCGTGGTGTAGGAGTTCAGGATCACAAACAGGGGCTTATCGGACAGCACCCGGGCGCAGAGCTTCACGAAGGGATAGAGATTCTCCTCCAGCTTCCACACCTCGCCGCCGGGACCCCGGCCATAGCTGGGGGGATCCATGATGATGGCGTCATAGGTCTTGCCCCGGCGAATCTCACGCTCCACGAACTTGGCGCAGTCGTCCACGATCCAGCGGATGGGGGCATCCTGCAGACCGGAGACCCGGGCGTTTTCCTTGGCCCAGGCCACCATGCCCTTGGCGGCGTCCACATGGCAGACGCTGGCCCCGGCGGCGGCGCAGGCCACCGTGGCCCCGCCGGTATAGGCGAACAGGTTCAGCACCCGGATGGGGCGGCCCGCCCGGCGAATCTGCTCCATGGCGAAATCCCAGTTGGCGGCCTGCTCCGGGAAAAGCCCGGTGTGCTTGAAGTTCATGGGCTTCACCTGGAAGCGGAGGTTTTTATAGGCGATGGGCCAGTTCTCCGGCAGCTTGTTTTTGTCCCAGTGGCCGCCGCCGGTGCTGGAGCGGCTGTAGCGGGCGTTGGCCGTGCGCCAGCCCCGGTTCTTCCGGTCCGACTCCCAGATGGCCTGGGGGTCCGGCCGCACCAGAATCTGGTCGCCCCAGCGCTCCAGCTTTTCTCCACCGCCGCAGTCCAGCAGCTCATAATCCTTCCAGCCATCCGCGATCCACATAATGGGTATACCTCCGCACATTAATACTGCCGTAAAAAACTTTTCGATCTTTTTATCAGGTTTTAGTATAAATCAGTTTATTATACAATAGACCCGTCCCAGCGTCAAGTGCGGCTTTGGAGCGGAAAATGTGAAAAAATTGTGACCGGAAGCGGGCGGAACCCTTGACAACGGCCGGATCTGTGGTAAAATACAGAACGTCAAAGGCAATGACGAGAAGAATCTGCCGCGGAGTGCGCCGCAAGCGAGGCGGGAAAGGGTGTGAGCCCGCCGGGTCACAGGGCAGAGGGCCATCTCCGAGCCGGCGGCGACGAGCCGCACGCCCCATCCCCGTTACCGGATGACTGAGATGACGGCTCCGGCCGTTAATTAGGGTGGTACCGTGAAGCATCGCTTCGCCCCTATGTGGGGCGGGGCGTTTTTGTTTATCAGGAGGCGATTATGGAGCGGCGTGTAATTGATATGGAAATGGACCCGCGGCGGGAGCAGTTTCAGCTGTTCAGCGGCTACGCTTTCCCCTATGCCGGGGTAACGGTGCAGCTGGATGTGACGGCCCTGGAGCTGCGGCTGCGGGCGGAGCACAAGCCTATCTTCCTGACCATGCTGTATGTCATTCACCGGGCGGTGAACCGGGTGCCGGAGCTGCGGCGGCGCATTGAGGACGGCCAGGTGGTAGAGTATGACGAGTGCCCGGTATCCTTCACCGAGATGAAGCCAGACGGCAGCTATGCCTATTGCCGGATGGAGTCGGCCCGGGTGCCCTATGAGGACTACATCGCCATGGGACGCGTGCAGCAGGCAGCGGCCCGGCAGGGCGGCACCATCGAAACGGACCGCCGGGCGGAAAGCCCCAGCATCTTTGCCTCCTGCCTGCCGTGGCTGAACTACACGTCCCTGACCCACCCGGCCTGCACTCCGGCGGACAGCAACGTCCGGATCAGCTGGGGGCAGCTGTTCATGCGCTGTGGCATGACCCAGCTGTCTGTATCCATCCAGGCCCACCACGCCTTGGCGGACGGATGGCACATCGCGCAGTTTTACCGGGCCCTGGAGGAGGAGATCGCCGCCCTGTGCCCCACGAAAGATAATCAATAAAAACAATTTGAGATAAAGGAGTAATGAACCATGTCCCATCCCTATCACGGCCTGAACGAGCTGCGGGAAATGTTCCTGAAGTTCTTTGAAACCAAAGGCCACCTGCGTCTGCCCAGCTTTTCCCTGGTGCCTCAGAACGACAAGTCCATCCTGCTGATCAACGCCGGTATGACCCCCATGAAGCCCTGGTTCAAGGGCGAGGAGGAGCCCCCCTGCCACCGGGTGTGCACCTGTCAGAAGTGCATCCGCACCGGCGATATCGACAACGTGGGCAAAACCGCCCGCCACGGCACCTACTTCGAGATGCTGGGCAACTTCTCCTTCGGCGACTATTTCAAGCACGAGGCCATTGCCTGGAGCTGGGAATTTCTGACCAGCCCCCAGTGGGTGGGCCTGGAGGCCGACCGGCTGTATCCCTCCATCTATCTGGACGACGACGAGGCCTTCAACATCTGGAACAAGGAGATCGGCATCCCCAAGGAGCGCATTTTCCGCTTCGGCAAGGAGGACAACTTCTGGGAGCACGGCTCCGGCCCCTGCGGCCCCTGCTCCGAGATTTACTATGACCGCGGGCCGGAGTTCGGCTGCGGCAAGCCCGGGTGCACCGTGGGCTGCGACTGCGACCGGTATATCGAGATCTGGAACAACGTGTTCTCCCAGTTTGACAACGACGGACAGGGCCACTATACCGAGCTGAAGCAGAAGAACATCGACACCGGTATGGGTCTGGAGCGTCTGGCCTGCGTGTGCCAGAATGTGGAGAGCCTGTTCGACGTGGACACCGTGATGAACATCACCCACAAGGTGTCCCAGCTCACCGGGGCCCACTACGGCGAGACGGAAAAGCGGGATGTGTCCCTGCGGGTCATCACCGACCACATCCGCTCTGCCACGTTTATGATCTGCGACGGCATCCTGCCCTCCAACGAGGGGCGGGGCTATGTGCTGCGGCGTCTGCTGCGCCGGGCCGCCCGCCATGGGAAGCTCCTGGGCGTCAACGATCCCTTCCTGTATCAGGTGGTGGATACCGTGATCCATGAAAACCAGGGACAGTATCCCGATCTGCGGGAAAAGCAGACGTATATCACCAAGGTCATCCGCACCGAGGAGGAGAATTTCGGCCGCACCATCGACGGCGGCATGAAGATTTTCTCCGACCTGCTGGCGGAGCACCAGGCCAAGGGCGAGAAGGTGTTTTCCGGCGCCGACGCCTTCCGGCTGTATGATACCTTCGGCTTCCCCATCGACCTGACGGCGGAAATGGTGGCCGAGCAGGGCATGACTGTGGACGAGGAGAGCTTCCGCCAGCTGATGCAGGAGCAGAAGCAGCGGGCCCGTGAGGCCCGGAAGGCTCTGGGCGACCTGGGCTGGGCCGGTGTGGAGTTCGGAAAGGACATCCCCGCCACGGAGTTTGTGGGCTATGACCACGACGAGTTCGACGCCACGGTGGTGGCCCTGGTGGCCGAGGACGAGCTGCGGGGCGAGATCCCCGCCGGGTCCGACGCCGTGGTGGTGCTGGACCGGTCCCCGTTCTATGCGGAGATGGGCGGCCAGGCGGCCGACCACGGCACCATCAGCGCAGACGGCATTCTGTTCACCGTGTCCGACGTGCAGAAGAACAAGGGCGGCAAGTTCATGCACTATGGCCGCCTGACGGAGGGCACCCTCCATGTGGGCGACACCGTACACGCCGCCATCGACACCCAGCGCCGCAAGGCCATCCGCCGGGCACACAGCACCACTCATCTGCTGGATGCGGCCCTGAAAAAGGTGCTGGGCGACCACGTGCACCAGGCGGGCTCCCTGGTGGAGCCGGACCGTCTGCGCTTCGACTTCACTCACTTCGAGGCCATCACCCCGGAGGAGCTGCATCAGGTGGAGGAGCTGGTCAATGACGCCATTCTGGAGGGCTATCCCGTGGTGACGGAGGTCCTGCCCATCGAGGAGGCCAAGAAAAAGGGCGCCGTGGCTATGTTCGGCGAAAAATACGGCGAAACCGTCCGAGTGGTGGAGATGGGCGATGTGTCCATCGAGTTCTGCGGCGGCACCCATGTGGACAACACCGCCAAGGCCGGTCCCTTCCGGGTGAAGTCCGAGACCAGCGTGGCCTCCGGCGTGCGTCGGATCGAGGCCACCTGCGGCAAGCTGAGCCTGCAGGGCATGGAGCGCAGCCAGGGCGTTCTGCACAAGGCGGCGCAGTTTCTGAAAACCGCACCTGCCGGACTGTTGGAGCGCATGGAGCAGCAGGCCAACGAGATGAAGCAGCTGCGCCAGGCACTGGATAAGCTGAAGGCCGAGGCGTCCCTGGGCGAGGCCAAGCAGTTCCTGGCCTCCGCCAAGACCGTGAGAGGCCTGCATGTGATCACCACCACCCGCACCGGCATGGACGTGGCCGCCATGCGTACCATGGGCGACTTCCTGCGGGATAAGGACCCCAGCGTTGTGGCGGTCATCGCCAGCATCAACGGCGAAAAGGTATCCTTCCTGGCCGTGTGCGGCAAGGAGGCCGTGGCCCGGGGCATCAAGGCCGGCGACCTGGTCCGGGCCGTGTCCGCCGTGTGCGGCGGCAAGGGCGGAGGCAAGCCAGATTCCGCTATGGGCGGCGGCACCGAATTGCTGAAGGTGGACGACGCCCTGGCTTCCGTGGACGATTTTGTGTCGGAAAAGCTCTCCTGAAGCCGGGAGAGTGGAAATAACGAAAGGAGCATGACTATGCGAGACGACAACTGCCTGTTCTGCAAAATTGTCGGCGGGGATATCCCCTCCAACAAGCTGTATGAAGACGAGCTGTGCTACGCCTTTTACGACATCGCGCCTCAGGCCCCCACGCACTTCCTGGTGATCCCCAAGGAGCACATCGGCTCCGTGGCGGAGGTAAACGGCGGCAACAGCGCCGTGGTGGCCCACATCTTCGAGGTCATCGCCCGGCTGTGCCGGGAGCAGGGGCTGGAGAGCTACCGCGTGGTGTCCAACATCGGTGAGCAGGCCGGTCAGAGTGTGCATCACCTGCACTTCCATGTGCTGTCCGGCCGGGATATGACCTGGCCTCCGGGCTAAGGAACATGAAAAAGGCCTGTATCCTGCTGGCCAGTCCCCGGAAGCAGGGCAACACCGCCGCGCTGACGGCGCCCTTTGCGGCGGAGCTGGAAAAGCTGGGCTGGTCCTGCCGGACGGTCTGGCTATATGACCTGGAGGTCCGGCCCTGCCGGGCCTGCCGGGTGTGTCAGCAGGATTGGACGGTGTTCGGCTGCCCCCAGGAAGACGACATGCAGGAGATTTTCGACAGCGTGCTGGCCTGCGACCTGTTGGTGCTGGCCACGCCCATCTACTCCTGGTACTGCACCCCGCCCATGAAGGCGGTCCTGGACCGGCTGGTATACGGAATGAACAAGTATTATGGCCGGGAGAAGGGGCCGTCCCTGTGGGAGGACAAGCCCGTGGCCCTGATCGCCACCTGCGGCTATCCCGTGGAAAAGGGCGCGGACCTTTGGGAGGCCGGGATGCAGCGTTACTGCAAGCACTCCCGTCTGCGGCTGCTGGGTATGCTGGCCCAGCGGCACCAGGGCTATGACACGGTGTTCATGGACCCGGAAAAGGCCCGCTTGGCGGCGGAATTTGCCCGGAAGGTAAACGAAAGCATCTGAATACGCACAAACGCCGGGCCCCGATAGGGTCCGGCGTTTTGTTTTATTCTGCCAGCGGCAGACGGACGGTGAAGGTGCTCCCCTCCCCTATCCGGCTGTCCACGGTGACGGAGCCGCCGTGGAGCCGGGCCGCCTGCTGCACCATGAACAGGCCCAGGCCGCTGCCGTCCTTGCCCCGGGCGGCGTCCACCTGGTAAAAGCGCTGGAAGATGCGCTCCCGGTCCTACGGGGCGATGCCGCTGCCGTCGTCCCGGACGGACAGCACGGCCCATTGGCCCTCCCGGCGCAGGTCCACCCACACATGGCCGTTGGGCTTCCCGTAGCGATAGGCGTTGGAGATCAGGTTCGTCAGCAGCCGGGACAGCAGGGTCACGTCCCCGTTTACCAGCAGGTCCGGCTGGGTATGCACCGCCAGCGTGGTGCCCTCCGGGGCCAGATGGGCCTGCTCCTCACAGAGGACCTCCACCAGCTGGCTCAGGTCCGCCGTTTCCAGCTGGAGCTTCTGCGTACCCTGCTCCAGCCGGGTGATGTGCAGCAGCTGACCGATGAGCCGGGACATCTGCTGCCCCTGGCGGCGGATCACGTCCACGGATTGGCGATAGTCCTCCTCCGTGGGCTGGCCGTGGTCCAGACTGTCGCACTCGGCCAGGATCACCGCCACCGGCGTCCGCAGCTCGTGGGAGGCGTCGGAGGTAAATTGACGCTCCACCTCGAAAGACCGCTCCAGCCGGTCGGCGTTGCGGGTCACCACGGACACCACCTGGGCCGCCGGGGGTTTGGTGACCTGATTGCGGTTCATGAGCATCACGAGCACCAGCATCAGGGAGGAAATGACCACCATCACCACGGTGAACCAGATGGTCATGCGGACCTTGATGGAGATATGTCTCATACGCCCTCCTTCAGCACTCAGCCCATGCCCCGGACCGTGTGCAGCGGTTTTTCTCGTGGCCGCCGTCCAGCTTTTTGCGCAGATAGCTGATGTATACGTCCACCACGTTGGTGCCTCCGGCGTAGTCATAGTTCCAGAGGTTGTTTTCGATCTGCTCCCGGGAGAGGATGATGCCCTTGTTGCGGATCAGATACTCCAGCAGGGCGTATTCCCGGGCGGAGCGGCGCAGCTGGGGCTGATCCTCGGCAAACAGAAGGTGCATAGGGGGATCCCTCCTCTTTTATAAAGCATGGCGGCGCCGCCCGCAGGATGGGATAGGCGGCGTCGCCGGGTCTCGGTATCAGCGCAACAGATTTTGGCCGGTTTTTCAAGAGGCCAGCCGGAGAATGGTGGCAACATCCGCCACACCCCGGTACTTCTCCACCAGGTACTGCTCGATGTAGGCAGCCTCGGCGGCGGTCTGCAGACCGTCATACTCCTCCAGGGGGCGCTGGAGCATCACCCGCAGGTCGATGCCGTTCTCGGTGACCCGGCGCTCCAGGATCAGGCCCTCAGCCAGGCGGCAGGTGGTGATGGTGTCGATATGATTACGGATGGTCTTTTTCATAAGTTGTTCCTCCTTGATATTCTGTGTTCCGGGGTGTCGTTCCCCTTCGTTCTGGTGCTATCTTACGGCGGAAATATTAGAGGAACATTAATGCTTTTTAAATTAATTATAAACTGCCGGGCAGAAAAAACGGGGGCCTCCTGAATGGGAGGCCCCCGGGGCTGGTTGATTGATTTTACACAGAGAACAGGATGTCGGCGTAGGTGGGATAGGGCCAGTATTCTGCGGCGGTCAGGGATTCCAGCCGGTCGATGGACTGGCGGGCCTCCTCCATGCGGCGGCCGATCTCCTCCCGGTAGTACCGGGCGGCCTCGATGCCGCCTTCGGCGTCGGGGGCCTGGTCCATGGCCTGCTCCATAGCCGCCATGGTGTCGTACAGGCTGGCGGTCAGGCCGGAGAGCTTGGACAGCAGGTCCTCCTCCACTCGGCAGGGGACCACCAGCTCCCGCTTGCGCAGGATGGCCTGGGTCAGGTCCGCCGTGTAGCGGTTCACCGCCGGGAGAATGCCCCGCATGACCATATCCCGCAGGGTAGCCGCCTCGATGGACGTGACCTTGCAGTAATTCTCCAGGTGAATCTCGTACCGGGCCCGCATCTCCGTCTCGCTGAGGATGTTGTGGCCGGAGAACAGGCGGATGTTCTTGGGATCGATATAGGCGGGCATGCAGTCCACGGTGTCCCGCAGGTTGCTGAGGCCCCGGCGCTGGGCCTCCCGGACCCAGTCCTCGCCGTAGCCGTTGCCGTCGAAGATGATACGCTGGTGGGCCTTGAAGGTGTCATGCAGCAGGTTCTGCAGGTCCGCCCGGAAGTCGTTGGACTGCTCCAGAATGTCCGCAAACTCCTCCAGCTCCTGGGCCATGATGGTGTTGAGCACCACGTTGGGGCTGGCGATGGACTGGGAGGAGCCCAGCATACGGAACTCGAACTTGTTGCCGGTGAAGGCCAGGGGCGAGGTGCGGTTGCGGTCCGTGGTGTCCTGGGGAATCTCCGGCAGGGTGTCTACGCCGATCTCCAGCTTCCGCTTGGCCTTGTCCACATAGGCCTGGCCGTTGATGATGGAATCCAGGATGGCCGTCAGCTCATCGCCCAGGAACACGGAGATGATGGCCGGAGGGGCCTCGTTGCCGCCCAGCCGGTGGTCGTTGCCGGGGTAGGACACGCAGCAGCGCAGCATATCCTGATACTCGTCCACGCCCTTGATAAACGCCGCCAGGAACAGCAGGAACTGGGCGTTCTGGCTGGGGGTCTTGCCGGGCTTGAGCAGATTCTCGCCGGTGTCCGTGGCCAGGGACCAGTTGTCATGCTTGCCGCTGCCGTTGATGCCGGCAAAGGGCTTCTCGTGCAGCAGGCACACCAGGCCGTGGCGGTCGGCCACCTTCTTCAGAAACTCCATGGTCAGCTGGTTGTGGTCGCAGGTGCTGTTGGCATCGGAATACACCTGGGCCACCTCGTGCTGGGCGGGAGCCACCTCGTTGTGCTCCGTCTTGGCGGGAACGCCCACCTTCCACAGCTCCTGATCCAGCTCGTGCATGAATTCCGCCACCCGGGGCTTGATGGCCCCGTAGTAGTGGTCGTCCAGTTCCTGGCCCTTGGGGGGTTTGGCGCCGAACAGGGTCCGGCCGCAGAGGACCAGGTCCTCCCGGCGGCGGTACATCTCCTTGTCGATGAGGAAATACTCCTGCTCCGGGCCTACCTGGGCGGTGACGTGCTGGGCCTGAGTGTTGCCGAACAGCCGCAGGATGCGGATGCTCTGGGTGTCCAGCAGCTTCATGGAACGCAGCAGGGGGGTCTTTTTGTCCAGAGTCTCGCCGCCGTAGGAACAGAAAATGGTGGGGATATACAGGGTCTTGTCCTTCACAAAAGCGTAGGACGTGGGATCCCAGGCGGTGTAGCCCCGGGCCTCGAAGGTGGCCCGCAGGCCGCCAGAGGGGAAGCTGGAGGCGTCCGCCTCGCCCCGGGATAGCTCCTTGCCGGACAGCTCCATCAGCACGCCGGTGGGCCCCTGGGGAGCGATGAAGCTGTCGTGCTTTTCGGCGGTGAAGCCGGTCATGGGCTGGAACCAGTGGGTATAGTGGGTGGCCCCCTTTTCAATGGCCCATTCCTTCATGGCGGCGGCGATCTCGTCGGCGATGGAGCGGTCCAATGACGTTCCCTGCACCAGGCACTGCTGCCAAGCATCGTAGATGTGGGCCGGCAGACGCTGTCGCATCTGCTCCTGTGTGAACACCATGCTTCCGAACAGTTCAGGGATACTTGTGACTTTTTCGTTCATTGTAAGGCTCCTTTCGCCGCACTTGCGGTCTGTAGTTTTATCTTTCAGCGGGCAATGCCCGCAGGAACAGCATCAGATCAGCCGCGCCAGCGCCTCCATAACAACGGGGGTGACATACGCTTCGATAGCGGCGGCCGCCAGCAGCAGGGGGACAATGTGCATCACCAGCAGCCGCAGCAGGTTCAGCACCACCGGCCCCACCAGGCCCTTCTCGTTGCGCCGCACATAGCGCACCAGGGTCCGGCACAGGTACAGGCCACCGGCCATGGCCAGAAACAGGGCCGGCAGCTCGAAAATCCCGTGGGGCAGCGTCCCCGCGCCGTAATACCATAGAGGCAGGCCCAACTGCACATAGTACGAGGCAAAGCCGCCGAACATCATGGCGTTGATGCCCAGGGACACCGCAGGCAGATACAGAAACGGGATGAATCCATAGCCCATGGCCAGGGCGCAGGCCTGGAGATTGTTGAGAAACAGCCCCAGAGCGCTGAAATTCCCTTCCGCGTCCACGATGCCCCGGTCCGCGATCTGCTCCCGGAACAGCTCAATCAGCCGCTCAATGGGGGCGGGATAGCGCAGGGTCACCAGATAGCTGACCACCATGACCACGGCAAAGGCCAGGGCCGTCATGCCGAAGGCACGGCCGAAGCCGTCCCGGTAAAACCCGTGCAGCTGCTGCCGCTGCCGCGCCAGCCATTTCAGCATGCCGTCAGCATGGAGAGCCCCTGGCGAAGCCTGCGCAGGGTCTCCTCCCGGCCCAGAATGCGGCAGATCTCCACCGCGCCGCCGGGGGTCACCAGCTTGCCCGCCGCCGCAATGCGCACGGGCCACATGAGGGTGGCGTTCTTCACCTCCAGGGACGCGGCCAGATTCACCAGGCCGTCATGGATGCTCTCGTCGGTCCAGTCCGGCAGGGCCTCCAGCATGGGAATGGCGGCCTCCAGCATCCGGGCGCACACCTCGGGGTTGGTCTTGGACTTTTTGTTGGTATAGAAATCCACCGGGTACTCCGGCAGGGCGTCGAAGAAGTCCACCTTCTCGGGAATCTCCATCAGCCGCTCGCACCGGGCCTGCAGCAGGGCGGCGATGGCCGCCGGGTCATAGGCAGGATTCTGGACGCTCTGGCGGATGTAGGGCTCCGCCGCCCTGGCAAAGGCCGCAGGCTCCATGCTCCGCAGATACACGGCGTTGAAGTGATCCAGCTTGGCCCGGTCGAAAATGGCCGGGGACTTGGAGATACCGGTGATATCGAAGGCACGGGTCAGGCCCTCCAGGTCGAAAATTTCCTGCTCCGCCAGGTCGCCCTTGGGGCTCCAGCCCAGCAGGGCTACATAATTGAGGATGGCCTCCGTCAGATAGCCCTGGGCCTTCAGGTCCTCATAGGAGGGGTCCCCATGGCGCTTGGACATCTTGTTCTGGGCGTCCCGCATCACCGGGGAGCAGTGCACATAGGTAGGCACCTCCCAGCCGAAGGCGTGATACAGCAGGTCATACTTAGGGGCGGAGGACAGATACTCGCTGCCCCGGACCACATGGGTGATGCCCATCAGGTGGTCGTCGATGACGTTGGCGAAATTATAGGTGGGCAGGCCGTCCCGCTTCATCAGCACCTGGTCGTCCAGGGTGCTGTTTTCCACGGTGATGTCGCCGAAAATGGCATCATGGAAGGTGGTGACGCCCTCCGCCGGGATCCGCTGGCGGATGACATAGGGCTCCCCGGCGGCTACCCGGCGCTCCGCCTCCTCCAGAGGCAGGTCCCGGCAGGGGTCCGCCGCCCGGTCAAAGTCGCCGGAGTCCTCCTCGGACTCGGTCTTTTCGCAGAAGCAGTAATACGCGCCGCCCTTTTCCACCAGCAGACGGGCATACTTTCCATAGGTGTCTCGCCGCTGGGACTGGATATACGGGGCCACGGGGCCGCCCACGTCGGGGCCCTCGTCATGGGTCAGGCCGCACTCGGCCATGGTGCGGTAGATCACGTCCACCGCGCCGTCCACATAGCGGCCCTGGTCCGTGTCCTCAATGCGCAGGATGAAATCCCCGCCATGGGACCGGGCGATCAGCCAGGTATACAGCGCCGTCCGCAGGTTACCCACGTGCATATAGCCCGTGGGGGACGGGGCAAACCGGGTCCGGACCCGCCCGTGGGGGATTTTGGCCTCCATCTGCTCGAAATAGGTCTTATCCAACGACATGCTTTCTTCCTCCCAAATTTAGATAACTAAACGGTTAAATCCAAAATACACTCATTTCTCATTTATTATATTTTGTTCCGGGAAAATGTCAATCATAAATTCCTGCATTTTCTCACAAATCGCAGGGGAAATACGGCCCAATCCTTGACTTTTTGCCTGTCAGACGCCAAAAATCCCGGTTTCGGAATTTTCTTCAAAAAATGCTTGCAATTGTCCGGGAAAAGTGGTAAAATTACAGTTGCCTTTGTGAAAAGGACTTTTGTACCAGAAAGAGGTGAACCAGAGCAATGAAGGAAGGAATCCATCCCAATTATCAGCAGACTACTATTAAATGCGCCTGCGGTAATGTAATTGAGACAGGTTCTACGAAGAAGGATATTCGCGTAGAAGTCTGCTCTAAGTGTCACCCCTTCTTCACCGGCAAGCAGAAGCTGGTGGATACCGGCGGACGCGTGGCCAAGTTCAACAAGCGTTTCGGTCTGGACAAGTAAAGACACTTTTACAGGACCCGCACCCGTTTTGGCTGCGGGTCCTGTTTGCATTTGCCGCCGGGTATGCGAAAATCTTTGGTAAAAACACCGGAAACGAGGGCAAATATGGAACAAACGACCTTACAGGAAGAAAAGCGCGACTATGCGGTGCTGGTGGGCCTGCGGTCCCCGGTGCTGGGAGACGACAGCGCTGACGAGGAGAGCCTGGCGGAGCTGTCCGCCCTGGTGGACACCGCCGGAGGCCAGGCCGTGGGCATGATCCTGCAGAGCCGGGACAAGCCGGACCCCCACAGCTTTATCGGCGAGGGCAAGGTGGAGGAGGTCCGCCGCATGGTGCAGGAGGAGAAGGCCACCATGGTCATCTTCGACAACGACCTGTCCCCCTCCCAGCTGCGGGTGCTGACGGAGATGACCGGGGTCCAGGTGCTGGACCGCAGCGGCCTGATCCTGGACATTTTCGCCCAGCGGGCCAGGACCCGGGAGGGCCGCTTGCAGGTGGAGCTGGCTCAGTATCAGTATCTGCTGCCCCGGCTGATCGGTATGTGGACCCATCTGGAGCGCCAGGGCGGCACCAGTGGCAAGGGCCCCATCGGCTCCAAGGGCCCCGGCGAGACCCAGCTGGAAACCGACCGCCGCCACATTCACCGAAAAATCGACAAGCTGAAGGCGGAGCTGGAGGAGGTGCGCCGGGTCCGGGGCACCCAGCGCCAGCGCCGCATGAAAAACGAAATCCCCGTGGTGGCCATCGTAGGCTATACCAACGCCGGGAAGTCCACCCTCTTAAACGCCATCACCGGGGCCGGGATTCCCGCCAACAACCGCCTGTTCGACACCCTGGACACCACCACCCGGCTGCTGACCGTCAGCGATACCCTGGACGTGGTGATCTCCGACACCGTGGGCTTTATCCGCAAGCTGCCCCACCAGCTGGTGGAGGCCTTCAAGGCCACGCTGGAAGAGCTGGAGTACGCGGACCTGCTGCTCCACGTCATCGACGTGTCCAATCCCCAGTGGCAGCAGCAGGCCGCCATTGTAGAGAGCCTGATCCGGGAGCTGAAGGCGGATCAGATCCCCTGCCTGCGGGTGTATAACAAGTGCGACCTGGCCTTTTCCGGCCAGCGTCCCGCCGGGGAGGACACCGTGTCCATCTCCGCCAAGACCGGCGAGGGGGTGCCGGAGCTGCTGGCGTGCATCGACAAAAAGCTGGACAAGGGTACCCGCCGGGTGACCCTGCACCTGCCCTATGACAAGGCCGGACTTCTGGACGGCCTGTACCGGGAGGCCAGGGTGGAGTCTGTGGACTACGCCGCCACCATCGACGTGGCGGCCGTGTGCCCGCCTAAGGTGCTGGGCCAGGTGAAGGACTATATCGAAAACTGGCAGGAGCCGAAGGAGGACTGGGAGCTATGACGCAGCTGGAAACCTCGCGGCTGATCCTGCGCCCGTGGTGCGACAGCGACGCCCAGGCCCTGTACCGCTGGGCCAGGGACCCGGAGGTGGGCCCCTCCGCCGGTTGGGCGCCTCACACCTCCGTGGAAAACAGCCGGGAGATCATCCGCACCGTGCTGTCCGAGGAGGGCACCTTTGCGGTGCTGCTCAAGGGCGGCGACGGCGGTCCCATCGGCTCCGTGGGTGTGTTTCCCACGGCGATACCGGTGGGGAAGGGAGAGCCGGAGATCGGCTACTGGATTGCCCACCCCTATTGGGGGCAGGGGCTTGTTCCCGAGGCCGTGGAGGAGCTGCTGCGCTGGCAGTTTCAGGAGATGGGAGTCCAGCGCGTATGGTGCGCCCATTCCCCGGAAAATGAGAAGTCCCGGCGGGTGCAGAAGAAGTGCGGCTTCCGCCATGTCTGCGATACGCCGCCGTCGCCGTGGCCCGACGGAACGGAGCGCCCCGGCGTGTGCCAGGCCATCACAAGACAGGAGTGGGAGGTCCGCCATGGGGGATAAAATCTATGTCCCCTATCAGGAGGCGGAAAGCGAGTTTGTGGAAAAGCGCTCCCGCTTCATAGGCCATGTGTGGCCGGTGGACAGCGAGGACCAGGCCCAGGAGCTGCTGCGCCGGGTGAAGAAGCAGCACTACGACGCCCGGCACAACTGCTGGTGCTATCTGCTGGGCGGCAGCGTGGTCCGCTACAGCGACGACGGCGAGCCTCAGGGCACCGCCGGTCAGCCTATGCTGGCGGTGTTCCAGCGGGAGCACGTCACCAACGTTCTGTGCGTGGTGACCCGCTATTTCGGCGGCATCCTGCTGGGGGCCGGAGGGCTTACCCGGGCCTACAGCAAAAGCGCCCGGGACGCGCTGGCCGCCGCGGGCGTGGCGGCTATGGGGCGGTGGACCGCGGCCCTCTGCACCTGTCCCTATCCTCTGCTGGAGCGGGTGAAGCTGGAGGTGCAGGCCGTCGGCGGCACCGTGGACGCCGTGGACTACGGGACGGAAGTGGCTTTGACCCTGTCCCTGCCGGAGGACGCCCCCCAGCGGCTGCAGGACCGGCTGACGGAGCTGTCCGCCGGACGGCTGCGGCTGGAGCTGTCCGGAACGGAGCTGCGCCCGGGTCCCCGGGAGGACATCTGATAGATTACAGAAAGGGAGACGCAACATGGACGACAACGAAAAGAGACTGGAAATTCTCCGCCGCACGAAAAAGCGCCGCAAGCAGGTGGACATCACCTTCATTCTGGCGGCTCTGGCCGTGCTGTTCCTGCTGGCCGGGATCTATCTGGGCCAGGCGGTGTATTATATCCTGTTTGTGGCCTGCGTGCTGTCGGCGGTTCTGATGATCGTGGACCTGCGCCGCACCAAGCGCCAGCTGGAGGAGCAGGACCGCAAAGAGCAGGAAAAGAACAACGCCTGATTCCTCAAAAATCAAAAACAGAGCATCCCTTCCGCGCCCGGAGGGGATGCTCAAATTTTTATTCACATTCGTGCTTCAACCGGCGGAGCATGCCGATGACGGTCTCGCGAGTCAGGTTCAGATCATACGCGCGGTTCAGCAGCTGGGCGATGCGCCCCGGCGGCCAGGCATAGGACACATAACGTTTCATGTCTTCCAGTGCGCCATCCGGCAGATCCGTCAACTCAATCACGACGGGGATGCTCCTTTCCGCATACCCGGCCCAGTCCGCCGGGCGTTTCTCACGGTAACAGGATAAACCCTTACAGCCCCACTGTCAAGATAATTATTCCATTTTCTCCCAAAAAGTGCCCTTTATGTGCCAAAGAGTGCCTCCCCTGCCCGGATTATTTCTCCCGGACCAGCAGGCGCAGGGCCTGGGCGATGTTCTGCACCGGCAGCAGCTCCAGCCCCGGCAGGGGCTTGAGCTCCCGGGCCCGGCGGGCCGGGATCATGCACTGGGTAAAGCCCAGGCGGTGCACCTCGGTCAGCCGCTGCTCCAGGTGGCTGATGGAACGGATTTCCCCGGAGAGGCCCACCTCGCCGATGGCCGCCATATGGTCCGGCACGGGCTTGTCCAGATAGCTGGAGGCGATGGCCACCACCGCCGCCAGGTCCGCCGCCGGTTCCTCCAGGGTCAGCCCGCCGATGATGTTCAGATAGGCGTCGCACTGGGACACCTTCAGCCCGCCCCGCTTCTCCAGCACCGCCAGCAGCATGGCCGCCCGGTTATAGTCGAAGCCGTTGCTCATGCGCCGGGGGTTGGAGGCGCTGGCCGGGGCGATCAGGGCCTGCACCTCCGCCAGAACGGGCCTGGCCCCCTCCATGGCGCAGGTGACGCAGGTGCCGGGGGCGTCCTTAGGACGCCCGGACAGCAGCATCTCCGAGGGGTTCTCCACCTCCCGCAGGCCCCGGTCCATCATCTCGAACACGCCGATCTCGTTGGTGGCGCCGAAGCGGTTTTTTGCCGCCCGGAGGATCCGATAGGTCATGTGCTGGTCCCCCTCGAAATACAGCACGCAGTCCACCATGTGCTCCAGGACCTTGGGCCCGGCGATGGAGCCCTCCTTGTTCACATGGCCGATGACAAACACGGTAACCCCCTGGCCCTTGGCCAGCTGCATCAGGGCCATGGTGCAGTCCTTCACCTGTCCCACCCCTCCGGCGGGGGAATCCAGGTCCTCGTTATACAGGGTCTGGATGGAGTCCACGATCAGCACGTCCGGCTGCTCGCTGCGGACGCACTCTAAGATATTCCCCAGGCAGGTCTCCGACAGAACGTACAGATTATCGCTCTCCGCGTCCAGGCGCTGGGCCCGCAGCTTCAGCTGGTGGGCCGACTCCTCGCCGGACACATACAGCACCCGGGCGAACTCCCCCAGCTTCTTGCAGATCTGGAGCATCAGGGTGGATTTGCCGATACCCGGCGCGCCGCCCACCAGCACCAGGGAGCCTTTCACCGCGCCGCCGCCCAAAACCCGGTCCAGCTCCCCCATACCGGTGGAAAAGCGGATCTCGTCCGCCGTGCCGATCTCTGTAATGGGAACGGGCTTTACAGCCCTCGCCGACGCTGGCTTTCTGCCGGATTTCACCGGCTTATCCGCCTGCTCCACGATGCTGTTCCATGCGCCGCAGGCCGGGCAGCGTCCCGCCCACTTGGGGGTCTCGTTGCCGCACTCGGTGCAGTAAAATATGGTTTTGGTTTTCATGCGCTTGCTCCCTCCGTGTCGTGCTGGAGAAATCCGGCGGCGATGCACACCGCCAGCTTCAGCTGATACCCGCCGGTCAGTAGCTGCCCGGTTTCCGTCCGGTTGGACAGAAAGCCACACTCCACTAAAATGGCGGGACATTGTACATTTTTCATCAGATAGATGGTGCTGTCGATGGCCTTGGCGTTTTTCCCGTTTCCGGCGTTGACGGCGCCGTTCAGGGCCGCCTGGACCGTCTCGCCCAGCCGTGGGCCGGAGACCGCGCCGTTATAAAACACCTGAGCCCCATGGACCGACGGGTGGTCGGGCATACTGTTCTGGTGGATGCTGATGAGCACCGCCTCCGGCTTGCTGTTAATCAGGGCCACCCGGTTTTTCAGGTCCGACACCTTCTTCTCCCGCAGGGTGACGGCCTCCGGCGAATAAATCGCGTCCTCCCCCGTCCGGGTCAGCACGGTATCCCGGCCCAGAAACAGCAGCACATCCCGCAGCCGCCGGGTGATGGCCAGGTTCAGGTCGCTTTCCACCACCCCGTCCGGGGACACCGCGCCGCCGTCCTCGCCGCCATGTCCGGCGTCCAGAACGATGGTCCGGCAGCCCGCGGCAGCGTTTACAGCGGCAGGCCGTCCCGGCCGCAGGACGGCGGCGGCTCCCGCCAGCAGCAGCACCGCCGCAGCCGCCGCAAGATACCGGCGGCGAAGTATAACGATCATCTCCGCACCCCCTTCGGCTCACCGTATGCAGGGGATGCGTTTTCTATACCATACCACATTTCCCGATAAAAGGGAATCCCCCGTTTCCCGCTGGGGGAGGGGTACATATACTGGAGTGAGCCCCCGCGCGGGGGCCATACCCACGATTTGTGAAGGAGGAATCCCCTTGTACACAGAAACAAGCAGCTGCACCCCTGCCAATGGGTGCCCGCAGAACCAGGGCAGTCTCCCCGGCGGCTGCGGGGCGCTGGCCTTTCCCTTTGTGGCCATGCAGCAGCAGGACCCGCCCCGGTACGACCAGCGGGAGGCCCTGCAGCAGGGAACGTTGTTTCCCGGGCTGGACCTGCCGTTTCATAAGGAGCTGCGCAGCCGGTTCCCGGCGGCCAACAACGCCCTGTCGGAGCTGATGGCCCTGGATTTTGCCATTGACGAGCTGGGGCTGTATCTGGTGACCCACGCCGACGACCAGGAGGTCCTGAACCTGTATTGGAAATATATCGCCCTGGCCAAGGAGGGCCGCGCCCGGTATCAGGAGCAGTACGGCCCCCTGACCCAGACCACCGTCACGGAGGGCGGCTATCGGTGGCTCAACGATCCGTGGCCCTGGGACGAAGGAGGTTCGGACTGATGTTTGTATATGAAAAGAAGCTGCAGTACCCCGTGCGCATCGCCAATCCCAACCCCAAGCTGGCGGCCTTTATTATCAGCCAGTACGGTGGTCCGGACGGCGAGCTGGGCGCGTCTCTGCGCTATCTGAGCCAGCGGTACTCCATGCCCTATCCGGAACTGAAGGCCCTGCTGACGGACATCGGTAGAGAAGCCTCTGAAATGTTCCATTCAGAGGCTACGGCTTTTTTTGATGCTTTTGCAACCGTATAGCTCCACTTCATAGGAAGCAAATTCAGATATACATCTATGTTGTCCTTATCTTGAACTACCATCTTGTCTAAAATGTGCTTATAGAACTCATCTTCGTACTCCACGCCGCTGACAATCTCTTTGATTGCGTCCTCAATCTCCTTTAGGAGTTGCTGTTGCTGCTCTATCATTTCCCGTTGTTTATCCACGCTTTCAATGATAGATTGAAGCTCCTCGATTTCCGCATCGCAGCTTGCACGGGTGGCGGTAAATTCATCCTTGTTGATTAGATTGGACATATACAGGTCAATCAGATTAGCCCGTTTGCCCTCAATCTTCTTAATCTGCTCTTGCAGCTTTAGGACATCCGTACCCGTCGTATCCATAGCAATGATAGATTGAATAACGGCAGTTAGGTTATTTATGATTTTGTTTCTGTTGTATTTAAGGCTCCTGGTTACGAGATACATAATGTGGGTCGCATCCTCATTGCGGATAGACAAGCCCGTACAGCCGACTTGATTTCCTGCCTTGTCGATATGGGGGCTTCCGTGCTTTGCGGCTTCGTTGCAGCGCCACGCCTTATATCGGCTGCCGTCTTTTCTGGTTTTATACCTTGCCACATAGCTTGAGCCGCAGCAGCCGCATTTGATTTTGCCAGAGAACGGATAGCGGTTAGAGTGCTTCGCCTTGCCCTCCTGCGAAAGCGACTTTGCATCTAAAATGCGGTTTGCTTCATCGAACAGTTCACGAGAGATTATCGGCTCGTGATGGTCTTTGATGATAACAAATTCCTCTTGCCCACGGTTGTACTTCTTTTCGTGGGATAGGAAGTCGGGCGTATAGGTCTTTTTCTGCACCAAATCTCCGCAGTATTTCTCGTTGCGTATCACTCGCAGAATGACCGTGTTGCTCCATTCCTTGACCCGCATAGGGCTAATACCTTCCTCACGAAGCTCACGGGCGATGACGTGCGTTCCTTTGCCCTCATTGACAAACTTATGGAAGATAAGGCGTACAACCTTTGCGCCTTCCTCGTTGATAGTCATTTTGCCGCCCTCGACATCGTAGCCCAACATACTTCTGCCGAACACAACGCCCTGTTCCATCTGGCGTTTTTGTCCCCACTTTACACGCTCGGAAGTCTTGCGGCTTTCTTCCTGTGCAATAGAGGACATAATTGCCAGACGAAGCTCTGCATCGCCGTCTAAGGTGTTGATATTGTCATTCATAAATATAACACCGACGCCGTGCTTTTTCAATTCACGGGTGTAATATATACTATCAAGGGTGTTTCTCGCAAAACGGGAAATCTCCTTGGTGATAATCAAATCAAAGTCGCCGTTCTTTGCGCACGCTATCATACGGTTAAACTCTTTACGCTTCTTTGTATTCGTGCCAGAAATGCCCTCATCGGCAAAAATCTCATAAAGCTCCCAATCGGGATTGCGCTCAATATACTGTCTGAAATGCCGCTGCTGGCTTTCAAACGAATTGGCTTGGTCTTCATTGTCCGTTGAAACACGGCAGTAGGCAGCTACCTTTCTTTTCGTTTCAACCATCTTCAGCTCTTGGTTTAGGCGTTCATATCTATTTATCATAGCGAAGCTCCTTTCTCAGTAAACTTTGTTACTGTATTTAATTATAGAAAAAAGAGAGTGCGGTGTCGAATGTGCAAATTTGTTTTTTCACTCGGCTATGTAAAAACGCCAAGCGTTATGCTCGGCGTCTGCTTTTTGGCTCCCTGCTATATTGCTTTTCAAGCTCGACCAAACAGCGTTCCCGCTGAGAATGTGTCAGCAGCTTTCTTTTCTCCAAAGAAAGGAGTATCGACTTTTGGATATTCATAAGGAACGCAGCGTGTTCCTGCTCGTTTAATTCTGGAACAGGGTCGCCAACATAAACAAATTCTCTATGCAACAGCCGCAACACCTCCCTCGTTTCTAAAATATATGAGCTACCGCTTGTACCGTATAACGAGAGAGCTAATCCTTTTTTGCAAGCCCGATGCTGATAGCGAGAGCTTTGTCTGCGCAATGAATAAAACGCCTGTCAAGAGTTCCTAAGTACTCTCGCAGGCGTTGCTTGTCTATGGTGCGGATTTGTTCAAACAATATAATTGAGTTCTTATCCAGACCGTCGAAGTCTTTAATTAAGGTGTGCGTAGGTAATTTTGCTTTTGTGTGTACCCGACTTGTGATAGGGGCGATAATGACCGTAGGGCTATGCTTGTTGCCTATATCGTTGGAAATGATAAGTACGGGTCTTGTGCCGCCCTGTTCAGAGCCGATAACGGGGTTTAGCTCTGCATAATAAATGTCGCCACGCTTGATAGTCAATTCCATTATGTTTGACCTCCCAATATGATTTAGGCAGAGGTTTTCTGCCTATGTAGGCAGCCAAACACAAGGAAGTATTTAAGGTCGGGAGAGCATAAACAATATCTCTGTTCTTTTGACCGCCTTGCGTCTGGCTGCTATGAGAAAGCATTTCAATTTGTCCTCGACACCCCGAAATGCTATTGGGAAGTCGCCAAACGGTCAGCAGCGAACTGACGCCACGGGAGTTTCACCCCAACTGTCGTTCTGACAGAGCCGCCCTCATTGCCTGCGACGGTTTTATCACGCTCGGACTGTGACTGGACGGGAGTATCATTGTCCTCTTTGTGGGTTATGGCGAAATCGGGAGCTGCCCGATATTTTGAGTAGGTAGTTGTCGCTCTCTGCTTTACGGCAGGTTATGGCGTACCTCTCGACACGCTTATGCTTATCACAATCACAAAGAGAAGGTATTTGGCGAATGGGTATTCGGTTTTCAAAGAGCAATCCCGTTTTCGCCACACAAAGGAAAACAGGGCGAGAGGTTTTGTCCTCTCACCCTGTAGCCCGTGGGAACGCTCAATTTTCCCCTCTACTCAAAAATTTTTTGGATTTTTTCTTTGAGCCTGTCCAATCGCCTGTAAACGGCTTTCTCCGTGATACGCAGATACGATGCAATTTCACGGGTAGAATATCCCTGTACTTTCATAAAAGCGATATGCAGAGTAAGCCTATCCACCTTAATCAGCACTTGATAGAGCTGCTGATTTTCGATGTTATCCAGAAAGTCCTCAACCGTGTTTATTTCGGGCTGTGTCATATCCGCTGCGACTTCTTCAAGGTATGTACCTGTTTCTTGCATACGCTGATAGTAACGCCTGTCGGAATTGAAAATCGCCCAATCGTGAACACGGAGCTTTTCTATGTCTTTCTCGCTGACACCCAAACTCCGCAACTGTTTTTTCTTCGGCTTCTTTCCATAGCCGCCATTTCTTTTCTTCTCTGGCTTTGTTGTACGCCATACTGTTTCCTCCAATCTGAATTTTTTGAAAACTCAGACTGGCGGGCGGACTGCGACAACCACCGCCAGATGCGGGCTTGTCCTGTATCAAAGAGAAGCAGGACAAGCAAAAAGCCGCAAAGGTACAAAGACCTCTGCGGCAATAAGCATAACTATACCTACGGCATAGAAATGAAATCTCTATTTGAAAACCATAAAAGTGCCACGAACAGGCGAGGATTTTTTTAACAGCTTATCCTCGTTCATGCGTGACACTCTATATGTATCCGCTGCTTCTGATGAGCAGCGTTGCGGTCATATTAGACCAACACATAAAAAATCCCTCCAAACCTTAAACGGGCTTAGAGGGCTGAGCTATTTTTGTTTGGGCGTGACAGAGCAGCCCACCAAAGCACCGTTTTTTTTATTTGGTGGGCTGTGCTGCCAAATTTATTGATGAAAAAAGAGCCGACGAGCTGTGAGGTATCTCACAGGTTCATCGGCTCTGCGTCTTAGCGTCTGGCACTTCTGCTGTTGTGATATTCAGTTGCTTTGCATTTATCAAGGTCTGCTTATGGCACTTGGGACAGAACAGGGGAAAATTCTTTAGCTCTGTATCCTCCCGTATCTGTACTCTTGTTTTGTTGCCGCAGACGGGGCATAGTATAAATTTTTCTTTTTGTATTAGGCATATTTCCTCCGAGTCACAAACGCAAGATTGCCTTAGCTATTGTTGCCAAGGAAAGCTGCAAGTCCCTTTTGCACTTCTGCTGGGTCTTTGACACTATATGTGAAAGAAATCGTTGCGCTTGTTTCAATCCAAATCTTAGAATAATCGGAAGTGAAACTGATTATGGAGTCCATAGAATTGTCTGCTCGGTAAAATGTAATCTTGTTATTTTCCTCGCTGTCAATCCAAGAGCCTCTCTTAACTTCTTTCGTGTTGATCTCAATACCTTCAACAAAGGTCAACAGTTCATTGAAATATGCGCTGTCTGTAATGGTTTTGTTCCCGTCGGCAGTTTTAATTTCGGCGTGCGTTGCAGACGGAGTTGCAATTGCGTTGATTTCAGTAATAGTTTGCTTTGCCGTCGCATACTGCGGACGGTTAGGAATAAGGCATATTGCAATGACCACAATTAAAATTACCGCCCCTAAACCTGCAAATCCAATTATTTTTTTCGTGTTTGATTTCATAACATTCTTTATCCTTTCTTTGGGATTTCCCTCGGCAAACGCCATCGGTATGCCAAGTGTGCTTTTTTCAATAGAAAGCTCTAAAAGCGACCGGCTGTATTCTTTGCGAATATCCTCCTTTGAATTTCTGATTACGCTTTCATCGCAGGACATTTCCATATCGGTAACGAACAGCTTGAACGCAAGCCACACAAGAGGGTTAAACCAATGCAGGATAAGAACAACATATCCTAATATCTTCGCAAGGTTATCACGCCGAGCGAGATGCGTCTGTTCGTGGGCAATTACATATTCCTGTGCGTCAGCCAAATTGCTCGGCAAGTATATTTTTGGATTTCGCAATCCAAGCGCAAAGGGCGTGCCGACTACTTGCGAAATATAAATATTATCCCGAAGAAGGACGGCACTCTGTAATTTCTTTTTGAGTTTGGAATATGAGCGTATGCTATACAGGCAAAACGCACAAACGCCGATGAACCATATAATCTTCCCCCAAAAGGTAAATATCTGATATACATTTGCGGTAGAATCGAAAACCTCAGTTGCTACAACAGGGTTGATTACGCTGTCTATTGCTTTTATACCCGTTTCCACATAAGGGGTTTCAATATAAAGCATATCCGTAGAAAGCGGCGTGGTGTTGAACGGCAATATGCTCAAAACGCTTTCAAAGGAAACGGGTACAAGCAGACGGAAAAAGGCAACAAACCATAATGCGTAGGAGAAAACCTTTGGAGCTTTTTTCAGCAGCAACCGTGCCAACATAATAATTAAAATAGCAAAGCTGCCCGTAATACTCATATTTACAATATCGAGAAATACTTTGTCGCTCATAGTCATTCCTCTGCATTTTGGTCGATGATTTTCTGTATCTCAGCGATTTCCTGCTTTGAGAGCCTTTTGCGGCGGGTAAACGCCACTAAGAATTGTGGCAGAGAACCGTTGAATGTTTCTTCCACGAAGCCCTCACTTTGCTTCGTAAACCACTCCTGCTTTGAAAGGACAGAAACGACATTGCCCGAATTGTTTTGAAAAATGCCCTTATCACAAAGACGCTTCAGCATCGTATATGTGGTGGATTTCTTCCAAGAGAATTTCTGCTCACAAAGCTGAACCAAGCCTCCAGAGGAAATAGGCTCATTCTCCCAAATTAAGTTGGCAAACTCCAGTTCCATATCTCCAAGTTTGTAATTTTTCATTATAATCCTCCTTGCGGATCTACAAGCATTAGACCTTTGCTTATAGTCTAACACTTGTAGACCCGTTTTGTCAAGAGGAAAACAAAAAGTTCACAAACTCTTTGCTGCCAATACTCAGACAGCATTCAACTACTTTGGATTTATCAAGGTTAGTTTTTCGTTTCGGTTTCCTTGTCTGGCGTTGCCCGATATGCGTGGTTCTCCACATATACCATCATACGGTTATACAGTACCACATAGAAAAGTATAGCAAGCATACTGCCTATTGCACCCAAAAGCGCATAAGAGTCGCTGCCTCGTAATTTCAGCGCAGTCCATATTATAATACCTATCCACGCTACAACGCACAGGACGATAGTTGAAATATGTTCGTGCAGCCATTTCTTCTTAAAAAATACTATCTTTTCTTTCAGCGTAAAGGTGCTGTTGTTCAGCGCCGTAACAAGGTTATCGTCGGCGGCTTTCTTAAAGTCCTCCGCCCAAAGCCGTTCGCCGCTTATAAGTTCGTTAATACTTACGCCGAATTCCTTTGAAAGCAGCGACAGCATTTCAACATCGGGCATATAATTGCCGTTCTCCCAACGGGAAATGGTTTTGTTGGTCACACCAAGCTTTTCTCCGAGCTGCTCCTGCGTCAAGCCTTTATCTTTTCGCAGGGCGGCAATAAATTTTCCAATCTTTATTTGATCCATTTTTGTGTACCTCCGAAGAAAAGTATAGCACGGCTTTCGCAAAAACTCTTCCCCACAAACAGCGAATGTGTTGCCCACAAGCAGCGAAACACATTTTTGTGTTTTCCGACCGAAACAAGTTAATTCTATTTGCACATTGCCACTATTGTCATTATGACAGTCACGCCGTTTCCAAAAACATTTACGATAAAATGCGCCGTCATTGGCACATACACATTTTTTGTTCTAATATAAGAAATCGTTAATGGCAACGCCCATATCGCCGTTAAAAAAATGCCCCATGGCTTCAGTGAATGCTCCGCAGCATAAAGCAACATCCCAAATACAGCGCTCAAAACAAGTGCGGGTTTGCTGCGAAAGGATATGATGCTCTTACGGTAAAAAGATTCTTCTGTGATTGCAGGAAGAAACATCGTAGAAATTGCAAAAGCAATCAAACGCGCTGGTGTATCCCTTTTCAGCATAATCATTCCGGTGTCTAAATTGGGGAAAAAGCTCTCTAAGGCAGTAGTCAATCCGAAAACAATCAGAAAAAACACCGTTGTTACAATTACTTGTTTCCAAAATATTTTCCCGCCTTTTAGGTTTTTCACCCATTTCCGAAAGGAAAACTCACGCTTCACATAAAAGTCTGCAAAAAGCAGCAGATAAAAAAGTAGGTTTGAATAAATATAGTATTCCTGTGGCACAAAGAAACAGGATACGACAAATATAATCTCTATGAAAATCGGTAGAGCGTTTTTTCTCAAATATATACTCATTTTCTTACTCCAACATAATACTCTTGACCGAAAGCCTTTTTATGCTGCGAGAATACAGATACATAACCAGTTCATAGGTAAACACGAATATTATCAAAGTGATAGTGAGCGCCCTAAAATCGAAACTATATTCTGGTACATTTTCAATGTCCGAAAACACTACCGATACCATCAGCCGCAGTAGCCCGTATTGATATACCGTGCCTATTGCAAAACCAAGATAGGAAATCGGACGGTAAGCTCCCAATATGTATCGGCTGCAAGTAGTATCGTCATAGCCGAACACCCTCATCATAGCAATCGTCTTTGTATTACCCTTGACAACGCTTGAAAGCGAAAGAAACAGCGTCACAAATGCTAAAATCAGCCCTATGGATAAAACCATAACTGCAAAGGTTTCGCTTGCAAGCTCGTCCATCGAAAAGGACATCTGCACCATTGCTGAAAAGCAGAACGCCGAAAACGCCACGAAGAAAACCAGTGACTTTTTGCTTCTGAGCGTTACACCACGCAAATCCTTCAAGAAAGGCGTGTCCTCTTTTCCGTCCCCTCCGATTTTAGACTTGTAATGTTGTCTTTCACGAAGCAAATCCAACACAGGACTTTTCAGTTTCAGATAAGCAAACAACACAGATATTACGGAAAAGGCAATCGTCGGCGCACCAACCAAGGCGAATGTCAACAACGGATGAAATTGCACTTTGAGTTCTGGAATTAGAGTTTGTAAGCTCGGAGCTTGTTTTTGATAAAATGTCGGAAGGTAAAAATACCCGACAACAAATCCAATGGTACTGCCAACAAATACAGAAAGCCCGAATACCCAAAAATGCCTTGCAATTTTAATATTGGAGTAGCCGAGTGCCTTGAGAATGCCAAGCTCCTTTCCGTGTGTACCGATATAGTTTTTAACATAGAACAACAGCATTACGACGGAAGTAGCAATCAGACAGCCGCCCGAAACGGCGGCAATCACTTTGCCCATAAGTACCTGTGCGTTATACATCGCCATTCCCGCTTCTGTTGTTATCACATCCTTTGTTGCCGCAAGGTCGATATTGTAGCTCAGAAACAGCGTACAGACAAAAACGGCACAACAAGCAATAATCGTTATCCCGAACAGCTTAGCAGTATCCTTTAATCTAATTACCATAGCGTTACCACCCAATCTCATAAGCGGATTTCTGCACAGTGTTTACATAGATTTCAGCAATTTCACCGCTGTTCATTCTGATAACCGTATTTGCCATTTCCGCAATATTGGCGTTGTGCGTTACCATTACAATAGTAAAACCGTATTCGGTATGTAACTTACAGATATAATCAAGTACCTGCCGTCCTGTCTTTTCGTCGAGTGCGCCTGTCGGCTCATCCAGAAACAAAACCTTCGGCTTTTTGGCAAGCGCACGGGCGACCGATACTCTCTGCTGTTCGCCGCCCGAAAGCTCGGACGGATATTTGGCGGCTTTCGCTTCAAGCCCCACCGCCTTTATGATTTCTCTATAATCTGAGTTTCCTGCAAGGTCTGCGCCCATACGGACATTTTTATCAACGGTCATATCGGGAAGAAGATAATACTGCTGAAAGATAAACCCGATATTATCCTTGCGGAATTTGGTCAGCGCTTTATCGGAAAGCTCCGCAATATTCAAGCCGTCGTATTCAATGCTTCCGCCGTCAACCCGTTCAAGTCCCGACATACAATTCAGAAGCGTCGATTTTCCCGAACCCGATGCGCCTAAAATCACGGCAAAATCGCCGTTCGAAATTTGCAGGTCAACGCCTTTTAATACATCAGTTTTGCTTCCACCCAAGCCGTAAGACTTGATAACACCATTTGCTTCAATCATTGCGGACACCTCCGTTTTTATAGCGATGCTTTAATCCTTCGTACACATCCGTCAAAGCTCGGCTGGCAAGCGGCTCATCCCATTCATAGAAACCCGTTGCAATCATCGATGCGATGCCGTGTGTGTATGCCCACATTTCAAGATAAAAAAATCTTGCTGCTTCCTTGTCGATGTTGACCTGCTTGGCGATCAGCCCGATCAGCGCTTCCATTTCTTCGGGATTTTCTTTGATTTGCTCCCCCGAACGGTCACGCATAAAGAGCAACTTGAACAGCTCTTTTTCTTCTTTTGCAAAGCGGATATACGCCATTCCGCTCGCTTTATACGGAACATACCTCCCGCTTTTTATTTCTTCTTCCCGAAAGGATTGATAAAGTTTATTCGCCGCACCGATAATTCCTTTCTGCACATCCGCCATATTCTCAAAATGGCTGAAAATCGGGCGGGAAGTCGTGCCGAGTCTATCACCGAGCGACCGTGCCGAAACAGCGGAAAATCCTTTCTCTCGTGTCAGCTCGATTGCGGCATCAAGCACCTGTTCTTTTGTAAACATATAGCTTCGGGGCATAACCGTACTCCTTTTCTTTGTGAATACATCCGTAGCGTTACGAGTGTATTTTTATTATAGCGTAGGAGTAGAGGAAATGCAATAGGTTCCTCAAAAGAGGCTTAAACAGCCAAGCCTCTTTTCTGTAAAATATATAGGATACGATTTTACAGACACAAGGTGGTGAGCTTATGGACGAAAGAAACAATAGTTATGTAAGGCAAAAGAGCAAACAGAGGAAAGAAAACCTCTGTTTCTCCTTTGCCATTTTTTAATATGACGGGACACCATACCCAAGGATCTCATAATGTCCCACGGGATATTGGTTCTGTCGGCAGCTATCGCCGGAATTTCCTTTAACTGTGCCGCTATATTCATCCTTTTCTGCTGTAATCTCCTTAGAGTAGGCTTTTCAAGGAGGCTCACGGTGGACCGGGGCTGGGCCCACCGTTTGGGCATACCACCCCCTTGGCGTAAAATTTCAGTTTCAGAGAATATAATAGCGATTGGAAGTCGCACTGCCGTTTTCACGGTAGTGCGGCTCCTTTCGTATGAGGGATGCTTTTTCCAGATCCCGAATAGCTCGCTTTACGGTGCTGCGGGACAGCGACAGATCCGCAGCGATCGTTTTGATCCCCGGCCATGCTTTCCGCTCCTTATCCATCCGGTCATGCAGATAGCGATACACCAGCTTGGCCCGGTGCGGCAGCTCGCCGTTTTCATATAGCTTCTGAAAATAGGACATTGGACCACCGCCTTATCCTGTCCGAAGAGGCTTTGGCGTTTTCGTCTGCTCTGCGATATGATCCAGCTCCTGCTCCGGTGTCGCCTCTACCGGCTCGGTCATGGTCGGGCCACCGGACGCTGCCGTGCGTGGCTTAGATGGTGTTCTTCTTTCCTGCGGGAACTGATCCGTAATGGCATGGATCAGCCTTTCACGGGAGATATACTGCACCCGTCGAGCGCCCCGATCCTCCACGGTATAGGCTTGGCTCGGAAAAGAGATGCCCCATTTCATAAACAGCTTGAGCCGGGAGACAAAGGGGTGCGCACCGGTTTTCATCACAATGAAGGAGCCTTTCTTCATGCTTTTCAGTTCATCCGCCGTCATAAGAGGCCGCTCCGTCATTTGCAGACTCTGGGACGGATCGTTTTTGCTCCGGGATACGGAGCCGGTCATGACCGTGCGGGAGCCAAGCGCCTTGGAGATGACCTCCGCCGTTTCACTGGAGGGCGCAAAGCCGCCCGCAATGGTGAGCTGGCAGTTGTCCTGAATGATAGCTGCGCCCTCCCGGCCATAGTTCTTTTCAAGCTGTTGGTAGCCCTGAATAATCGCAGCGATGCTCATGCCACGAGAGCGGGACGCCGAAAACATCATTTCCACAGACTGTATGGGCGGAAGGGTGCCGAATTCATCGCAGTAGAAAAACACACGGCTTGGCAGTCTGCCGCCATTTTCGTCTGCTACAGAAAGGATCTCCCGGTATAGCTGCTGAATGAGCAGACTCACCATGAAGTAGGCATTGGGGTTTTCCTCCGGAAGCACAAGAAAGATCGCAGACTTTTCATGGCAGAACCGCTCGGCGTCAATGGCCGTGTCAAAACACAGGACCTGCTCCATCTCGCTGTCGAGAAATGCGTTCAGGCGGGACATTGCAGTACTCATGATGCTGGCCATGGCTTGGTCGCCGGTAGACAGCGCTGCGCCGGAAAACCAGCGGGCCTTATGATCCGGCGGCAGGCGATCCATGAGGAACTGAAACTGATTTTTCCCTTTGACACCGCTGGGAGCCATCAGTTCCTGTATGAGCTTGAACACAGACACGATGTGCCGCTCCTCTGGCTGTGCGAACTCTGCGATCAATAAAATCACAGCGGTCAGAAGCCCCTCTGCAGAATCATAGAAAAATGCGTTCTGACCGTAGGCGGAAGCATCGCCGTCCCCGTAGATCAGCGTCTTGGCAATGATCTTTGCGTACTTCTCCGCTTTGGCCCGGTATGCAACCTCGCCCGGATCCTCCTTGTGCAGATCCATATACTTGTTGACGAGGTGAAGCAAATTGTTGCCGTCTGACTTGGTGGGGTTTCGCAAGTCGATGACGGCCACCTGATACCCGTACTCCTCGGCGATCGCTCCGTAGTTCCGATAGAGATCGCCCTTGGTATCAGTGGTCAGGAAGGACATTCCCGAAGCACAGGCATATTCCAGATTGGGGTACAGCCAGTAGGCCGTCTTGCCGCAGCCAGCGGCACCCACCATCATACAATGCACATCGGCGTCATCCACAAGGGCGACGGTTTCACCGCCCTTGTTCTGGCAGCCGACAATGATCCCCTGCGGGAGCTTTGGCAGCGCATTCCGCTTTGCCTGCCTGCGCCATTTCTCCGGTGTGAACGGCACCTGCCGATATACTTTTCGGATCTCGGCTTTGGTGGAGAAGCGTGCTGTGCCATGCTGTCCGTCGCCTACGGTTTTGGATTTGATGTTGTTCAGATTGTAGATGTGTGCAAGGAGCGTCACGCCACCCAGCACGCAAAACATGACCGTCGCAACAACGATCAGAGCTGTAAGGTTGGGCATCGTATTTCCTCCTGCTGTGAGAATAAAAGATCCTCATTCCAATCCTTTTGGATCGGGACGAGGATCTCGCTTGGGATACCGTGTTCCTTTAATTTTTCTGCAATACGCCTTGCCGCTGCTTGCCCCGGCTCATCGTGATCGAGACAAAGACAGACTCGCCGGATGCCGGGGTTGTCTTTCATCATCTGCCAGAGCACTTGATCGGACACACCGCAGGCTGCGGCGTAGCTATGCGCCTGCCAATCCTCTTTGTACAAGGAGAGAAAGCTCAGCAGGTCGATGGGCGCTTCAAATAAATAGAGGCAGTCACTTTGCCCATGCCAGTGAAAGGCATACTCCGGCAGGCTGCCGTCCTGATTGCCCTTGTAAGCGCTCTGGGAACCGCTGCCGCGTTTATGCGCATGGCGAGGCACTCCGTTTTGGTCGTTACCGACGAATATGGCGTTGTGGTAAGGTGCGGATTCATAGATCATATTCTTCTGCGCAAACACATTTACCACATCCCGATTAAGGCCACGACAGCGCAGCAGGTACGCATAAACCCGACGCATATCCTCGTTTTTCTCTGGGAGCACAAATGGTTTGGGCGGTTGCCTCTGGATCGGCGGAGACAGCGTCAGCGATCCTCCGCAGCCGCTCAGCAAAAATTCGACCGCCTCCGGATAGCTTTTGCCCATGAAGCGGCGCACAAAATCGATGGCGTCGCCGCCCTCATGGTCATACTGGTGAAACCACAGATTACCTCGAACCGTGACCTTGGCGCTGCCATCTTTCCATTCGTATTCACTGCCGGAGCGTTTCAGTGTCTGACCCTGCCTGCGGGGCAGCTCGGCAATATCCGTTTGCCGGGCTGTCTGTTTTTGTTCTTCTGTAAAGTGTATATATTGAGTAGCCATAGCCCCTCCTTGCCAAAGCAACCGCCCGCATCATAGTGATACGGGCGGCTGCTGATCTTGATTTGTTTACTTGTCGAGCTGCGGAAGAATGACTGGAGCTGTTTTGTCCTTGCCGTGTATCTCGACCATAAGATCGATCCCGAAGCGGACCCCCTCGGCATAGGTGCAGCGGCACTCATCCTCGGCGATCGACAGACAGAGCGCATTCAGTTCGGTGAGTAGCTCCTGCCGATCTGCGGGCAGTGCCTCTCGGATACTTTGCATGATACGGGTTTTCTTCTGCAGCTTTTCCCGGTATTCCTCCGTACCGGGGACTGCCGTTTCGGACGGGATGATCTCACCGTCATATAACTTTTCCAGAATAGTCATGGTAACACCTCCTGCTACAACGATACAAAGCTGGCCCTTGAAAGTCCAGCGAGAATAGGCCATGAAAAAAGAAAATTTTGAAATGCCGTATGGGTTTATTATACCGCATTTTGCAAAGGAAAACAGGACAGCCGGGAAATTTACTCCATCCGCAATCCGTGCAGCTGTTTCTTTTCTTCGATTTTCCGGCGCAGCTTGCGGTCGATGGCCGCACGTTGCCTATCCTCTTTCTTGAGCCGATCTTCAAACATTCTGGTAAGCCGAGAGAGCAGACGCAAGGACGCCATACCTACCGACGGGCTGCGCAGCCTGCCGCTGTAATAGCCTTGCAGCAGCCGGGCGGCATACACATTGCCTTGCTCGGCGGCTGCCGTCAGCAGCTCGATCCCAGCCTCTGTATCCCGTTTGACTTCTTTTCCGAACAGTAGTATCTTCCCAAGCTGATACTGTGCATATTGATTTTTCTGCGCCGCAGATTCATTGAGCCAATGAAGCGCCTTTTCCGCATCCTTTGGAATGCCGTCCTCACACAGATAGAGCCTTGCCAGCAGATACTGCGCCTGACTATTTTTCTGAAGCGCTGAAGCCATGAGCAGGCGCTCCGCTTCTGCCAAATTCTTTTCCGTATGCTCTCCACGAAAGAAAAACTTGCCGAGAAGATACTGTGCCCACATATTGCTGCGCTCTGCGGATTCTTTCAGCAGGCGGATCGCCTTGTGCTCGTCGCTGACGCTTGTCTGCCCGGCAAGATGCATTTTGGCAAGAGAGTATTTGGCATAGCTGTTTCCCTGTGCAGAGGCTTTTTCAAACAGTGCCTCCGCCTGCGCCAGATCCTGCTCGACCAGTTCTCCTTTAAGATAGACCTTGCCCAAAAGATACTGTGCGCAGTCGTTGTTCTGCTGCTCGGCCTGCCATGCACGCTGCAGGCCATAAGCTACATTCTGCTCCACCTCTGTCCCGGCCAGATACAGCTTTCCGAGTCGGTACTGCGCATACTCATAGCCTTGGTCTGCTGAAAGCTCCAACCAGCGAACTGCCTCCACCGGATCATAGATCGGACTGTCCTTGTCCAAGTACAATTTTACCTTGCAATACTGAAACAGCGGATCATTCGGATCGTTCCACTTTTTCTTCCCGGCGTTCTCCTGCGGAGCTTCTTCCTGCTCCAGAGGTTCCGGTGCATCCTCCTCTGAATTCGAGAGGCTGTCCTCGAAGGTGATGCGGTCATACAAAATGTTCAGGGACTCTTGAATGACCGCATTTTTGATCGCCTTGAATTCTTTGTTCTGTGACAGTGGGATGCGCTGCTCTGGCGTATCCTGATAGGTTCCGATGATCGTATCCCGCTGTGCGTACCACAGATCATAGAGCGCTGCGATCTCCGGGTTCTTTGCCAGCTCGTCCACGACGGCGTTGACCAGATTACGCCCGGCCTGCGGCAGATAGCCGTAGACCTTTTTGCCCTTGTGGTTCTGCATCTGCTGGGATAATTTCAGAAGCAGCTCCGTGACCACCGGATCGTCATAGCTGCCGGAGTTGATGCGGGCAATGATGTCCGAGAGAATGTCGCGGCTCCGCCCGGTCAGCTCATTGCGCTGATTGGTCTGCTCTACATAGACCTGTAGAAGGTCATGGCGAAAGATCTGTTTCGCAAAGGCCGCCTTGAGATTGCGGATCCCCTGCTTAGTGAGATAGGGTTCTTTGCCGGTAGAGTAGACCACCATATGCACATGGGGATGATAGCTCTCATCGTGATAGGCGGCATACCATTTCAGATCTGTCAGCGGGATCTTCATGTTCTCCGCAATGGTTTCAGCTTGAGAGCGCAGGAGGTTTCTCCAAGCATAGGCGTTGTCGTAGCCAAGGCGGGCCGCATCCTCCCGACGCAGAGAAATGATATGCGTCCACACATTGCCGTCGTGATTTGCGACCTCCGCCGCCACTTGAGAAAGGTTGATCGGCACATCCGCATCGGTAAATAAACCATGTGTGCCGTGCCGCTCGGCACGAGGGCGCTTGGCAATATACGAAACATAGTTTTCCCGTTTGCCGATGAGATCCACATTGTCATCGATGGCGCGGGAGATCAGCTCGGAAGCAGTTCCCTTATTGGACTTGGCGAGATAGTCGGCATATTCAAAGCTGTCCTTCACTTCCGGAAAGTCCCGCAGGAGTTCGCCGATCAGTTTTCTCTGTTCCTTGGTGGCAGGCTGATGCTTCCATGTGTCATCGATCTTCTGCACACCCTCGCGCTTTGCAATATACTGAATAAGATGCTCGGAGTGCTGCTTGCTGCCCGCACGGAGATACCGGCTTTTCAAAATGATCCGAGCCATCAGTCATCTCCGTTTTGGAATCGTACCGCATCTTCTAAGCGCACCGCACCCCGCAGTCGCTTCACTTCTTCCACGCATAACCCGCGCAGCCGAGAGAGGGTGTCCTCATCGATCTGATTAGCTGCGGCAGTGACATGAAGCACCATGCACAGCTCCACAGCGATCTTGAACAGCAGCGACGCCATCCGATCCTCTAAAGAGTCGAGGCTGCCCTGCATGGTGGAGACGATCACGCCGGGCAGATAGGCCCGGTACTCTGTGCTTGCCAGATACCCACAGTAAAACAGGATCGCTTTCTCAATGAATTCGCTGGGGCTTTTGCAGTTGTCCGCCTCATAATTTTTCAATATTTTCTCCTCTGTAGATGGGTAGATCCACAGAGGGATACGGATCTTCTTTTCTTTCAGGATGTTCACCTCCAAATACATGGATTTGCGGGCGCTTTACGGGCAGCCGGTGTACCCGTAATTGGCAAATGCCTCATACAGGTGTACCTAAAGCGGAAAAGTTCAAAATGCGCAAAGCTCCTGAACGCAGTCCGCATTGCGGGCTGCTGTGGAGCGGCGGGCGGCATTTACAGCCACCCGCCTTTATCCTGCAACCAAATCGCAGGCGAACGCCAGCGGATTTGGCGCCGCATCCGTCTTGGCACACGCCCCCACAAAGCCGCCGTTTTGCTGCGTTTTCATTTTGGCGGGTATCGTCCCGCTTCTCCGCTGAAAGCTCCACACGAGGCCACACGGTGGCTTACGGGCGGGGCTTTGGCTTGCGTGGGACTTTCCCATCCAACCGGGTAAAGCAACTTTCAGTATAGGACAGCCCGTGCCGCCTTGCAGCGCCATCGAGAATGCGCAGCATCT